>Ga0180302_10000191_pt1 | contig 25816 bp, 23 predicted proteins | sample GuaBasSediGuay17_FD_121794 | JGI IMG/M metagenome (GOLD analysis project Ga0180302, IMG submission 121794) | Subseafloor sediment microbial communities from Guaymas Basin, Gulf of California, Mexico - Guay17, Core 4571-4, 12-15 cm | ecosystem: Environmental > Aquatic > Marine > Hydrothermal... | reverse complement strand
CTGCGCAGAATAGCAACACTACGTCAGCGGTCTTGTAGCCTACGCCCGGTAGTGCTAGGAGCTTAGCTCTGGCCTCCTCTAAAGGTAGGTCTAAGATTCTACGTAGGTCTCCTCCATACTCCTCCATGACCATGCTAGCTAGCTCCTTAAGCTTCCTCGCCTTATTACGGTATAGACCAGCCACCTTTAAGGCCTCTTGAAGTTCCTCCTCGCTAGCCTCCAGTATGGATTTGGGGTCTACGAGCCCCTTGGCCTCCAGGTTGGCGTAGGCCCTCAAGGTGTTCTTGTCGTTGGTGTTCTGCGATATTATGGTTATCACTAACACCTGGAAGGGGTCCTTAAAGAGGTTTGGTAGCTCGGGCCTCTTAAACCTCCTTTTAAGCTCCTCGTAAATGGCTAGGGCCCTAGCCTGATCCAACCTTACACCGCCCCGAGCCTAGCGTAGACTGAGGCCAACATTAAGGGTAGGATTAGCGTGGCGTCGCCGTCGACGGTGACGTGCTGGGCCTCCCTCTTAACCTTACCCCACGATATGGCCTCCCTAATCCTAGCCCCTGAGAGGCTGCCGTCGTACTCAGTGGCCGTGGTCACGTAGACCGCGTAATCCAACCCTCCCTTAAACTGGCTGAACCATAAAGCGTGGTGTTTAGATATCCCTCCCCCGATGATGAGGGCCCCCATTTTCTTGGAGGTGAAGGCTATGTCTAGGAGCTCCCTCTCGTCCTTGAACAAGTCTAACTCAAACCTCTTAAATTGAGAGTATAGGACTAGCTGTGTTCCAAAGGCTGAGTCTAGGACTCCGGGAGAATAGATGGGCACCTTCCTTAGGGCTGCTTGGCGTAGTATGCTCGACTCGTCGTTGATCCTCTTACCGAACTCCTCGGCCAGCTCCCTTACGCTAAACCTGGAGCGGCTTGAGGTAATCTCGTCTAGGACTTCCCTAATCCTCTTCTCGAGGAGGGGACCATAGTCCTCCCTGGGTATGAACACGTTCCCCAGCCTATGGATGCCCTTCTCGCTGAGCTCTCCGTCGTCGACATAGAAAGAGCCTTCAAGGTACCTAGCACCCCATGCCCTAGCCAAGTCGTGGTCAAAGGTGCCCCCTGTGGTTATCACGGCGTCTACATACCCTCTCCTGATAAGCCCCGCTAACACTCCCCTAACTCCAGTGGCTACGATGCAGGCGGGGAAGGCTAAGAGCACCGTGCAACCCTCGTCGGAGAACATCTGTTCAAGCACGTCCACGGCCTCGGCGACGTGCCTAGCTGTGAAGCCTCCTGCCTCAGCCATCCTCCTGATCAGGTCATTCACCTTCATGTCTCCGTGTACGTCGAAGTCCTTGACCGCTCTCAGCCTTAAACCCCCCTAAGGACGGCTCTTAAGCCAAACCTCGTATGAATCGGCGAGCCTCCTTAAGGCCCTAGCGAACTCTCGACTAATCACGTATCTATCCCTATCGGCGTCGAGCATCAACATCCCCATGGGGAGCAGGAACTCCCTAATCACCTTGTACGCGGTGCTCCTCCTATTTCTACCGAAGCGCTCGTTGATGAACCTTGATAGCTCGCTCCTAGAGACCCAGAGATCTATCCTCCTCTCCTCCAAGGCCTTATCCTTCATCCAGCTCAAGATCTCTAAGGCTATCTCCTTGTACGACACCGTCGACGTAAACACTAAGTCTAGGATCTTCTCCAAGGTCATCCTCCCCTTGACCTCATCCTTATCTATATACATGAACCCCCTCCTCACCGCCTCATCACCTCCAGGACCTCCCTCTCAATTCTCTTAACCCCCTCCTCGTCCTTGGCGTCGGCGTAGGCGTCTAAGAGCTCCCTATTCAACGACAGGAAGGTCGCACCCCACTTGTAAATTGAGAGCAGCCTCTCAGCTTCGTCCCTGAAGCCCACGATATAAAGGGCGGCGGCTAAGGCCTCAAGCGTCGACAGCTTATAGGGCTCGGCGTAGTTGACAGGGTTGCCCGCTAAGAGGTAAGGTAGCCTGCGGTGCATCCCCCTAAGCCTTGGCCTAAACAGCTCTTGGGCTTCAGCCCAGGAACCATCCACCGCTAAGACCCCCTCTTTAGCCACGACCTCTCTATCAGCTGGCGACAGCACGTGGTCGGCGAAGGGGTTTAAGACCAAGGCCCTCCTAGGGGCCTCGCTAGCCCTAACAATAAGCGCGGCCAGCCCCATCCTAGCTAGCTTTAGCCCAGTACACTTTGAAGGGTCGCAGCCCGGCCTCCTAAGCACGTACACCTTAACTACGCCCACCACCCAGCTACTTATGCCTCCGGCCAGGCTTAAAACCCAAGCTTTTAACCAGATTTTAAAATAGCTAGGCCTTGGTTCAACGGCTCTTAGAGACCGCAGGGGCCTACATCCTAGCGCTTGTTAAAAAGCCGGATTTATGACCGCAACGCTATGGAGAGCTAGGTTAAAGGAGAAAGCAAACCTTTTAAAACACATATCCTAAACAGTGCGGCTCGGGGCTTAAAGCCAAGAAGGGAGGCTAAGGAGGGAAGTGGGCGAGAGGAGCTCATACCTGGGGATGTTCCTCCCCAAGAAGTTCTTCGTCACTAGCGGTAAAGCGGTTAGTCCAGAGTCTCCGCTCAACGCCTTTGACCTTGCCCTCATGGACGCCGGGATCGACCAGTGTAACATAGTGGCTATATCCTCAATTATCCCTCCGGACGCCGTAGAGGTACCGCCTGTAAACCTAACGCCCGGAGCCGTGGTCTTCGCTGTGCTAGCCAGGATGGATGGCGTCAGCGGTGAGACCATAGGCGCCGGGGTTGGATGGGCTTGGGGTAGGCTGCCTGACGGTAGGCGCTACGGCCTAGTGGCTGAGGCGCATGGACATAAGGATAAGTGGGCTATCGAGGAGGAGTTGAGGTCTAAGGTGAGGGAGATGGCTAAGGTGAGGAACATGGAGCTCGACGAGATAAGGGTCAAGGCCGAGTCCATCGAGGCTATACCCAAGGGGATGTATGGGTGCGTAGTTGCTGCCTTCGTCTACCTGCCCACGGACCTAGAGGCCTCTACTTAGCCCCTGAACTTTTTATCTAGCCTTCAACTTAAACTGCCTCTCGTAAAGCTGCCTCACCTCATCTATGGTACTTGCTTCCCAGGGGCTCTTATCCTCCCTTATCCTTAAGATCCTAGGGAACCTTAAGGCCACCCCAGCTCTGTAATGCGGGCTCTCTTGTAGCTCTGCGAAGCCCACCTCGACTACTATTTTAGGCTCAACTATTACAAGTCTACCTCTCTCAGCTATGGTTATCTCCTTTAACCTCCTTGTCATGTAGTCTATCTCGTCGTCAGTAAGCCCCGTGAAGCACTTACCTATCACCTCAAAGTTCCCCGTGGACGGGTCGTAAGCCGCTAGGTGATAGTCGCTAAGCCACTTATACCTGTATCCATGTCCATACTCAGCGGCCACTATGACTAGGTCCAGGGTCATGGGTCCCGCCTTAACCTTAAGCCACTTCCTGCCTCTAACTCCAGGGGTGTAGGGCGAGCTTAGGTCCTTCACCATGACTCCCTCGTGGCCAGCCTCTAAGGCTTTCTTAAGGAAGGCCTCGGCCTCCTCCACGTTGTCCGTCGTTATGGCCTCGACCAACGGTATGTCGCCAGCTACCCCCTCAAGCCGCTCCCTACGCTTAGCGTAGGGCTGATCGATGAGGTCTACACCGTCTACCCAGAGCAGGTCGAAGAGATATAGCTTAACAGGTATCTCCTCGCTCTTCTCCTCCACCAGCTTCACCCTTCTAAGCCTCCTCATCACGTGCTGGAAGGGCTTAGGCCTACCGTCCTCACCCACCGCGACAGCTTCCCCCTCTAAGATGGCTTCATCAGCCTTAAGCCCTCTCTTCACAGCCTCCGCCACCTCGGGCAGCGACCCAGTCACGTCGGTTAAGTGGCGGCTGTAGAGCCTAACCTCGTCGCCTCTCTTATGTATCTGTAACCTGGCGCCATCAAGCTTGAACTCGAGGGCCGCCCTGCCTCCATGTTCCTTCAATGCTTCAGCTACGCTGTCGGCTTTCTCCGCTAGCATGGGTTTTAGGGGGTGGAATAGCGTGACGCCCAGCGCCCTAAGCCCCTTAACCCTCTTAGTGGCTGCTGTCCTGGCTACTAAGCCTATGTCGCTGGTTAGCATGTTAGCTCTCCTCACGTCCTCAGCAGGCACGTTGAAGGCCTTGGCTATGGCCTCCTCCATTAAGGCCTCGCCGAAGCCGTGTCTACGCTCCTCTAGGACTGCCTTAACCACGTACTTAGCCTCTAAGGGCTCGGCTCTGCTTAAGAGGGCTTCAAGGGCTCTCTCCTTCTTCCTCCTAGACCCTGATCCCTTGGCCTCAGCTATACTCTCCAGTCCGTCGTAGACCTCCTTTATGGTTAAGGGTCTAGCTACTAGGAGGGTTTGCCTTAACGGTTTGGTTTTCTCAAAGAGAAGCTTAACGGCACTACCGAAGTCCCCAGTCCTGTTAAAGGCCTCTAGGAAACCTCTATCGTCGATTCCCAGCACGCGCTTAATGATCTTCACCAGCGTGGCGCCGCTGACCTCGAGCTCTCTTTGATCCCACGTGGGGAAGACATCGCCTATGATTAGGCGAACGGCTATGGGTAGCTCATCCTCGCTTAATCCTCTTAGGAACTCGGCTACGAGGGCTATCATTGCGTTGCGGCTAGAGGTCTCTTCAAGCTTCTCGCATAGCTCGCATAGCTCCCTGAACAGCTTGTCCCCCAAGCTCTACAGCCCGTAATTAGGGGGTAGGAGTGACAAAAATGCCTTAGGTTCCTCTAGACGCGGCGGCCTCCAAGGCCTTAATAGCCGGCATCTCCTCACCCATCAACAGGGACATCAGGGCCCCGCCGCCGGTCGAGGCGTAGGAGAACTTGTCCACAAGGTTCATGGACTCAGCGGCGGCTATAGTGTGCCCACCGCCTATGACGGAGAAGGCCCTCGAGGTTATGGCGGCCGTGAATACGTAGGCTGTGCCTATAGCGAACCTCCTCTCCTCGAATACCCCCATGGGTCCGCTTATAACTATGGTCTTAGCCTCGAGTAGCTCCTTACCGTAAAGCATGGCGGTCTCACTGCCTATATCCATGATAGGGGCGTTGTGGGGGAACCGCTGTAAGGGTAGCTCAAGTCTATCTCCCGTAGCGGTCTTAACGGCGAAGTCCACGGGCACCCTTATTCGGTCGCCGTACTCCATTAACAGCCTCCTTACCTCATCGGCGGCACCTATGTACCCTTTATCCTCCAGGAACTTCATGTTAGCGGGGCCTAGATCGAGCCCCTTGGCGGCCGCCATCACCATGGCCACCACGCCTCCCGTCAGTATGAGGTCGGCTATACCCTTGCTTAGCACGTTCTCGCTGACCTCGACTATGTCCTCCACCTTGGAGCCGCCGAGCACGTATATCGATGGATGCTTAGGCCTCTCAACCACCCTCTCAAGCGCTTTAAGCTCCTTCTCCATCACCCTCCCTGCGGCCGAGGGTAGCACCACAGTGAAGCCTACGAGGGAGGCGTGAGATCGATGGGCGGCCGCGAATGCGTCGTTAATGAAGAGGTCAGCGAGGGGGGCTAGCTCCTTGACCAACTGGGACTTCGCGTGCTCCTTGGGGCTCTTATTGACCGCCTCTCCGTCCCACATCCTAACGTTCTCCAGTAGTAGTACGTCGCCCTCCTTCAACGACTTTATGGCGTTCTTGGCCTTCTCGCCGAAGATATCGTCCACGTACATGACCTTCCTCCCCATCACCTTCTCCAGCTCGATGGCGTGCTGTCTAAGCGTGGTGAAGTCAGGGTCTCCCTTACGCCCTTGATGAGCTAGGATGACCACCTTAGCTCCTTTCTCAGCCAGCTCCCTTATGGTCTCGACGTGCCTAACTATCCTAGAGTTATCGAGAATCCTGCCGCTGGCGGGGTCTATGGGGCTGTTAAAGTCCACCCTCAACAGCACCGTCTTCCCCTTAACGTCGAAGTCATCGATAGTCAGGAACTTAGGCATAACTCTCACCAGGCTTCTTCTCGATAGAGGCTGGCTTCCCCTAAGGCTCCTAGGCCTTATAAGGGTTAATTCCAAGTACTCTCAACGCCCCTCATCCCTGAAAGGTCCATCACACGCCGATGAGCATAGGTCTAGGCACTGCTTCACATGATGGGCATGGAGCGACGTTGATAGCCTCTCCATACACGCGCATCGTTGAGGACTAAAGGCTTTTTAAGCATGGCTTAGGGCTGATAAGCGAATCGAGATGAAGGTTAGGGTAACATTAACCGCCGCGTTTAGGGAGAGGGCTAGAACGAAACAGCTGCTTGAAGAACTACCTGAGGGCTCCAAGCTCAAGGACCTTATAGCTAGGCTTGCTCTAAGATATGGCGGGGTCTTCAACGAAGTTGTAGATCAATCAGGCAGCTTAAACCCAGACCTACTGCTGTTAGTCAACGGTCTAAGCGTAAGCGACCTAGACTACGAGCTGAAGGACGGCGACGAGGTGATGCTCGGCCTCTCCATAGTGGGGGGCAAGCTCAGAGCAGTTCAAAACGATGACCTTAGATTCAAGAAGCTTTAAACCCTCCTAGCCCCATTTTAGTCCCGGCGATCTTACATGCCCAAGCAGATAGTTAAGGTCGCGGTCAACGGCTACGGTGTCATAGGTAAGAGAGTCGTGGACGCGGTGATGAAGCAGGAGGACATGAAGCTCGTGGGTGTAGGCGACGTGGCCACGGACTGGCGCGTCAAGATGGCTGTCCGCAAAGGCCTACCCATCTACGCCTCGATCCCCGATAGGGCTGAGGACATGCGTAAGGCCGGTATAGAGGTCGCTGGCACCCTCGACGACCTGCTTAAAGAAGTAGACGTGGTAATCGACTGCACTCCAGCTAAGATTGGAGCTAAGAACAAGGAGCTCTACGCTAAAGCAGGCGTCAAGGCGGTGTTCCAGGGCGGTGAGAAACACGAGGTGGCAGGGGTTAGCTTCGTGGCTCAGTGTAACTATCACGAATCCTACGGCAAGCAGTTCACGAGGGTGGTCAGCTGTAACACCACCGCGCTATGCAGGGTATTGATGGCTATCCACAGGAACTTCGGCGTTAAGAAGGCGAGAGTGGTGATCGTTAGGAGGGCTGTGGATGTATGGGAGTCCGGTAGGACGGGGATAATGAATACGGTGGTGCCCGAGATGGGAGTTAGCCACCACGCTCCCGACGTTAAGACGGTGCTCCACGACATCGATATCGTCAGCATGGCCGCTAAAGGCTCGCACAACCTATTCCACATGCACTTCGCCATAGTCGAAACTAAGACCAAGGCCACTGAGGACGACATCGTACAGGCGCTAAGCGAGGAGCCAAGGGTAGTCCTAGTGCGCGGCGCAGATGGGGTCGACGGGCTCCACGCCATCTTCGAGATAGGCAGGGATACAGGTAGACCTAGAGGCGACATCTACGAGATACCCGTGTGGGAGGACGGAGTTATGATGATAGGCGACGAGGTTTACTTAATGTGGGCCACCCCGAACGAGAGCAACGTCATACCTGAAAACGTAGACGCTATCAGGAGCCTAACCCAGCTCGAGGACGACTGGAGGAAGTCCGTGGAGCTCACCGATAAAGCCCTAGGAGTAGTTAAGTCGCTCTACTAACCCCGAACTTTTTATTGTAAACATTGTACGAGCCATTCAAGCCCTCTCCTCCTAGAGGGCAGCCTAAGCTTTATGGGCGTTATGGATATAGCTCCCTCCTTAACCGCCCCCACGTCGGTTGAGGGCTCGTCGTCCTCGTATACGTCCAGCCCCCAAGCCGCTATCCTGTAACCTTCAACGTCCTCGACGTGGAGATCACGGTAAGGCCTAGTCGAGAGCCTAGTTAGCCTTACGGGAGTCAGGCCGAGCTTTGAGCCTTGAGGCACGTTTATCGATAGGACATCCACCCCCCTTGGGAACCCCCTCCTTAAAACCTCCTCCACGATCCTTCTAGCCACCTTAGCTGCTACAGCCAGCCCCTCGCTGTCTACCTTGTCGTCTAAACCTCTCCTAGCCATACAGAAGGACACAGCGATCGAGGGCACCCCTCTCAGGGCTGCTTCAAAGGCTGCTCCAAGGGTCCCTGAGTCTAGAGCGTCATCTAGCCCAAGGTTGGGTCCTAGGTTAATGCCTGAGACGAGGAGCGTAGGCTTACGCTCGAGGATCTTGTTTAAGGCTATGAGCACCGCGTCGGCTGGCGTCCCGTCAACGGAGTAAGCGACGGTCCCGTCAGATAGCTTGACTCTCTCGACCTTGATGACTCTCCCAGCGGTTATGGCTTTACCTATACAGCTCTGTTCCCTTTGAGGGGCCACCACTAGGACTTCGCATAGTCCTTCTAGCTCCCTCTTAATGGCTAAGAGCCCAGGTGAGAACACGCCGTCGTCGTTGGTTAAGAGGATGGAAGCGTTAATCCCAGAAGATTCTCGTCCTAGCATACTCCCTCTCAGCCTCCAAGATATCTAAGTAGAACTCGTCGTCGTCTCGATGAGGTTTACCTAGGATCCTCGACGCGGTCTGGGGCCCCACGCCCTTGGCCGCCATGGCTATCACCGCCTTCTTACCGTAGGTTAGTACTAGGCCAGCCGAGTACTGAGCCCTCCTTAAAATCTCCTGCTCCTCCTTGGTCAGCTTGGCTTTCCTTAGGTGTTTGCGTAGCGCCTTAATGGTCTTATCGTCACCCCTCCATGTAACCGCCACGAACTTTGCTCCACATTTAGGGCACTTCACCTCGTCCGGTAGGTAGCTCACCTTCCTGATGGACTCCCACCCTCCACAGTACATACATATCAGCTTCACCTCCTTCTCCATCAACCTCTGCTTCAACAGGTCTAGGAGCACCTTGACCGGCTTGGCCGGGGGCATTAAGCCGTGAGGGGTCGCCACGTCTATTATCGGGTAGGCTAGCGGCGAGACACCCGCCTCTAAGTTACCCTCGTAAACCTCGACCTTCACTTCGCCCCTCCTAACCCTGTCTAGGACCTGCTTCACCCTCTCCACGTCCAGCTTATCCACCAGGACCTCCTCGACCGCAGCTTTCTCCATCAACGATCCTTCGAGCAGCTTACTCAGCCTCCTAGCTGAGCTAAGCTCAACATCTCTCCCCACCACGCCGAACCTGCGGGCTACGTGGATGAGGCGCCACCTATAGATGTCAGAGGACTTAACCAGGGCCCTGACCACGTCGTCGACCTCCTCGACGTTGATGGACGTTAGCTCCTGGGCCACCTCCTTAGCCCTCACCTCCCTGGGGAAGATCAGTAGGACGCGGTATGGATCCGACCTATAGCCTACGCTTTCACCCACCCTGCCGCTCATCAAGCCGGCCATGAGCATGCCCAGGGCCTCGTTGGACTTGGACCCTAGGCAGGCGTGTATGACCACCATCCTTCCCAGGCCTTCAACCACCACGCGCTCGTCGGTGGCTAAGGGCACCCCGCTGACCAGCTGCTCCTTAACGGTGCTCCAAGCCCTTAACTCGGCCTCCTCGTCCATGGGATAGCCCTTAAACGCCTCGCTGGGCTCTAAGCCCTTCTCAATGGCCTCAGCCACCCTACGCCTAAGCGCGCCGACTTCCTGAGCTACCTCGAAGGGGACAGGTATGAGCTCTCCCACCCAGCTAGGTATGGCGCCCGTTACGTCGTCTACCTCCTCGACGTACACCTCCTCGCCGCTTACGCCGCTAATCCTCCACGGCCTGCCCGCTAAGATGAACACGAGCCCAGGTTTACCGTAGATAGCCACGAACTCCTCATCGAGCTCACCTATACGCCTCCTCGTGGCTAACTCAATCACGGAGTACTTCTTAGTGTCCGGTATAACTGAGACGTTCTCGTAGTAGTAGGCCCAAGCTTTGTCAGGCCTAGGCCTAAGTCTACCGTCGAGGCGCTTAAGGTAACCCTGCTTAACCAGGTAGTCTACGACGCTCTCGTAGTCCTCCCAGCTTAGCTGGCTGTAGGGCCAAGCCCTCCTGACGAGCTCGTAGGCCTCATCCACCTTAACAGCCCTCTTATCTAACACTACTCCCACGAGTTGATGAGCTAACACGTCCAGGGGGGCTACGTGCACCTCCACGTCCTCAAGCTCCTCCCTCAACGTCCTCGCAGCTATCACAGCGCTCTCGTAGACGTCGTCGGACGTCATCGCCAGGATGACGCCTTTAGGAGCCTCCCACACTCTATGCCCAGACCTACCTACGCGCTGGACGAGCCTAGTGACCTGTCTAGGCGACATGTACTGTATGACTAGGTCGACGTGGCCCACGTCTATGCCGAGCTCCAAAGAGCTAGTGCATACTAGGGCCTTAACCTCCCCCTCCTTGAGGCCGGCCTCAGCCTCCACCCTGGCCTCCTTGGAGAGTGAGCCGTGGTGAGCCTGGACATTGAGGTCCGGCCTAGCGGCCTTTAGCCTCGACGCCAGCAGCTCAGCGGCCTCCCTAGTGTTGGTGAAGACGAGCACCGATCTATGCTGATCTATGAGCTCAGCTATCCTCCTAAGCCTCGCCGCTACGTCCACGCTAACCTTTAACTCGCTGGCCGTCCTCTCATCGTCCTCCGTGGCCCTGGGCACCTCGACCAACACCTCGGTCTCCCTGGACATTGGGACGTAGACCACCTTGACCTCGCCGCCTGAACCCTGAAGGAACTTCTTCACCTTCGACGGCGAGCCTATGGTAGCTGATAGCCCTACGCGTTGATAGTCCAAGCCGACTAGGTCCTTAAGTCTCTCGAGGGCCACCGACAGCTGTACTCCGCGTTTATCGCCGACCAGTTCGTGTACCTCGTCGACTACAACCCACCTAACCCACTTTAAGTGCCTCCTCATCACCTTGGCGGGTAGGAGAATTTGAAGGGTCTCAGGCGTCGTGATCAACATATCGGGTGGGCTAAGCGCCTGTTTACGCCTCTCCGAGGGCGCGGTATCTCCGTGCCTAACGGCGACCTTAATGCCCAGCTCTTCAGCCAGCGCTGTCATCCTCCTCAAGATGTCTCTATTCAGTGCTCTTAGAGGAGTGACGTAGAGTATCGAAGTGCCCTTGCCGTGGATCGCAGGGTTACGCAGGTATAGGTCGAAGATCGGCAGTAAAGCCGCCTCGGTCTTACCCGTACCTGTAGGCGCTATGAGCAACACGTTTTCTCCTCTAAGTATCAACGGTATAGCTCTCCGCTGAGGCTCCGTCGGCTCCTTAAACCCCATCCTATCGAGGGCTTCCTGTAGAGGCTTAGAGAGCAGCTTAAATGGGTCGCTGAACCCTTCCATGACCCCTCTACCAACGACCTTCTTGAGCTAGGCTTAACGTCTAATTAAGGGCTAACCTACCTCATAAGTTTGACCTAAGCTTGACCAACTTAAGCGCGAGATCCTTGAGCGGCAGCCTTTCGACCCTCTTAAGCCACCCCTCCGGCACTTCCCTAAGCCCCTTAAAGGCGCCGCAAAGCCCCCCGGACATAGAGGCTACGCTATCGGTGTCGCCGCCAGCATTGACAGCCATCTTCAAGGCCTTAGCCAGGTCTCCTCCAGCCACCTTAAAGGCGCAGATGGCAGCTGGCACAGACTCTATGCATAGAGAGCTCGTCCCCACCTTGAAAGCTAACACGTCGGGTGCTTCTTCAACGTCGACCCCCTCCATGTACCTTAACCCCCTCTCTATAGCACTAGCCATCTCTGCGCTAAACCTCCTAGCTCCGTCCACTGAAGCCTCCACAACTTCCCATAGCTCTGCATCCTCTAAGGCCTTAGAGGCAGCTAAGGCTATGGCAGCCGCACCCGCTAAAGCCTCCTTTGAGCCGTGCGTTACTGTAGTTAGCTCCTCCACGACCTCCAAGAGCTCCTCCAGCTTATCGCTAGGCACCGCTATCCCGATGGGAAAGGCCCTCAAAGCGGCCCCATTAGTCGCTCCTGACACAGCCCTGTAATCGAGGTTTTCTCTAAGCTTAGCGATAGCTTTAAGCGTCGTATACCCAGCTCCCGAGCTCCTTAAAACGCCCTCCAACGATACCAGCTTCTCTACGAGCTTCTCCCGTAACTTCTCCCTCCATCCCTCCGTTAAGGCTTGGGCTACAATCACATTTAGGAGCGTGTCGTCCGTAAACCTCCCTATGGGCTTAACGTCGACCCCTCTAGGCCAGTTGCGCTTAATGAGCTCGCGGGGCACTCCTTCATAAGGCGAGCCAGCCGAGTCACCAATAGCTAAGCAGGTTAGACACCCATAGGCCTTCTCAGCTAGCCGAGACATGGATAAGGCGAGATTTAGATGAACTCGACAGCTATAGCTGTTTCACTGCGGTGGCGACAGCAATTACAGCATACCGCGTTAAGCTATCTTAAAAACCTCATCTACACCTCATATCAGCGTATCAGTGAGCGCCTTGTCCTTCTACGTCCAGTAACGTCCTCCATAAACCCCCTCGAAGACCTCAGTAACAAGGCCCGCGACGCTAGGCCTCTACGAGAAGAAGGTTTTCATACAGATAAGGGAGTTAATCAACTCTCTGGGCTTCAGCCTTCAGCGAAGCCTAGGCCAACCCTACCCAAGAGAAACAGGTCGCGGTCGCTAATGTAGGCTAATGAATCTACCGCTGAGAACTTTCATGTTCCTTAAAGAACTTAATAATCGCAGTTATAATAAAAAGAGGATTCAATTACATAACTTCTACAGCGAGCGCTGTACCTCCTCCCGTCCCGTGGCACAGGGTGGCTATTCCTCTTTTCATTCCTTTGTGCTTGAGTACGTTTATGAGGGTGACTACTATTCTAGCTCCGCTGCATCCGACGGGGTGTCCTAGGGCTATGGCTCCACCGAAGATGTTAATTCGGTCGTAGGGTACGCCGAACTTCCTGTTGAATAGCACGTTGTTTGAGGCGAAGGCCTCGTTGACCTCGAAGAGGTCAAAGTAATTGACGTCTACTCCCATCCTCTTCAATAGCTTCTCCGTGGCGGGTAAGGGTCCTTCGTTGAAGCGCTGTGACTCTATGCCAGCCCACGAGTACCCTATGATCTTGGCTATGGGCTTAGCTCCTAGCTCCTTAGCCTTCTCGGCGCTGGCTAGTACGAGGGCCGCTGCGCCGTCGGAGATCTGTGATGAATTGCCAGCGGTTAGCTTGCCGTTGGGCCTGAAGGCGGGCTTTAGCTTAGCTAGCTTGTCTAGGCTGGTGTCTCTTCTGATCCCCTCGTCGTAGTCAAAGACTTCGCCTCCTGGCAGCTCTATGGGCACTATCTCGTTCTTGAAGTAGCCTTTATCGGTGGCTTCAGCAGCCCTCATGTGGCTCATGTAGGCTACGTTGTCGAGCTCCTCCCTGGTGATGCCCCAGCTCTCGATTACGTCTTCGGTCTCGTCTCCCATAACCCTATTGGCTATGGGGTCAGTGAGGCCGTCGTGGTACATGCAGTCTATCAGCTTCATTTCCCTGCCTAGCAGGAACCTGATACCCCACCTGACGCTGGGGTCTATGGCTAAGTAGCTGTAGCTCATGCTCTCCATGCCCCCCGCTACGGCTAGGTCATAGTCGCCGACCATGATTCCCTGGGCGGCGTTGATTATGGCCATCATCCCTGAGGAGCACACGAGATCGACGGTTACGTTGTCAACCTCCGGTGGGATCCCCGCCTTCATGGCCGCCTGCCTAGCGGTGTTCTGTCCGTGGGCGGCCCTTATGACGTGGCCCATGTAAACTATGCCTAGGTCCTTGGGGTCAATCCCAGCTTTCTCTATGGCTGCCTTTATCGCGATGGCTCCTAGCTCGTGGGGCTTAAAGTCCTTAAGCTTCCCCCCGAACCTCCCTATAGGCGTCCTAACAGCGCTTAAGATGACTACCTCCCGCGCCATAGTCCTCCTCCTCCAGCGCTGAGGCCGTTAAGGATTATGGACTTTTAACCCTTTTTCCCTCGCCAGCCTCTCGCCGTAGGTTGCTAGGGCTGAGAGCGCCTTGACAGCTAGCTCAGGGTCTGGGTAGGTAGGTATGCCAGCTTTCTCGAGGGTCTCCTTCTCCATATCCCACACGCCGTGGGGGTAGCGTAGACACATGGTCACCGGCTTAAGGGTCTCCCTATGCCCCTCCACGATGGCCTCCACGGGCAGCAGCATGAAGTCCTCGGACCACGAGTAGACGTAGTTTATCGCGACTAGGTCTACGTTGGGGTCCTCGAAGACCAGCTTAATGGCCTCGCTGCACTTCTCAGGGTCGTTTGCGACGAACCCGAGGTCCACGGGGTTAAACCTGTAAGTGTAAGGAGGTAGTATGCGTCTAAGCTCCTCCTCGGTCTTAGCTGTGAACCTAGCTATCTCTAACTCCTCGGCTTCGCATAGGTCCGCCGATATTATGCCCAGCCCGGCCACCAGCGAAACGACGGCCACCCTACGTCCACGGGCTGGGGGTTGGAGGGCTAGGGCCTTGGCCTTGGATATTAGGTCGAGGCAGCCCTCGGCCTCTATGGCCCCTGCCTGCCTGAAACAGGCCCTATATAGGCTGTAGCTTCCGGCGAGGGAGCCTGTATGTGATTTAGAGGCTGCGTCAGCCACCCTCGACCTGCCGGCCTTGTAGGCCACCACAGGCTTAACCTTAACCGCCTTCTTCAAGGCCTCTATCAACCTCCTGGGCTCGTCGACGCCCTCAATATAGACGGCTATGCTCCTGGTGTGCTCGTCGCTCGCCAAATACTCGAGCATGTCTGCGAAGTCTACGTTGAGCCTGTTGCCGAGCCCCACTATCTTGCTCATACCTATGCCCTGCTCGATGAGGTAGGGCATTAAGAGGTGACATACACCGCCGCTCTGGCTAACAAGAGATACTCCTCCTCTCTTAATCAAGGAGAAGGAGGGGGTGAAGCTGGCGTTTAAGTTAGCGTGTAGGTTTACCATACCGAAGGTGTTAGGGCCTATGACCTTGACGCCCCACCTATCAGCTACTCTTCGGAGCTCCTCCTGTAGCTTAGCCCCCTCCTCAACCTCAGACTCTCTCAACCCAGCCGTTATGAGTACAGCTCCTTTAACCCCTACTTCACCGCACTCCTCTAAGACCTTGACGGCCGACTTGGCGGGGACAGCTATAATGGCTAGGTCTACCCTTTCTGGGACTTCCCTAAGCGAGGGGTAGGCCTTAAGGCCGAGTATTGACGAGTATCCGGGGTTGACTGGGTAGATGGATCCGTTGAAGCCTCCTTCGACCAGGCTTTTGAGTACGTGGTACCCCATCTTCTTCGTGTTCTTCGACGCACCGATCACCGCCACTGACGCGGGGTAGAAGAGCTTCGCTAAGAGGTCTCTTGGCGCCGACACCCATGTACCCTTTAAACCTATGCCTAACCTTAGCTTATTAAGCTATGCGCAGGCGGTAAACATGGAGGTGGTCCTTAAACCCATTGGCTTTGTGAGAACTCAGCTAAGCGACGAAGAGGTAAAAGCTAGCTGGCCTAACGGCGTAGAGGCTGACCTCGTGATCCTGGAGGACTATGAGGAGGCTTTAACGGGAATAGAGGGCTTCTCGCATATAATGGTGATCTTCTACATGCATAAAGTCACCGATGAACAGCGCAAGGTGCTTAAAGCTCGCCCTCGTAGGCTAGCTGAGCGCTGCGGCATTAGCTACGAGGAGCTACCGTTGGTAGGGGTCTTCTGCCTAGACTCTCCTCATAGACCTAACCCTATAGGGTTAACCATAGTTGAGCTTCTTGAGAGGCGTGACAGGGTCTTAAGAGTGCGCGGCCTCGACGCTTACGATGGAACCCCTATTCTAGATATTAAGCCCTACACGCCGGAGAGATGTAAAGTGGACATTAGGCTGCCTAAATGGTACGTGGAGCTTATGGAGAAGCTTAAAGCGTTAAACTCCCTCCATTAAGGGCACTAGCCTCCTACGTTTAACGTCGACTAACCCCTTCACGGACAGCCTTAGCTCAGGGAGCGTGACGAAGGTAACGAATAGCATCACATTTAACGGCTTGCTTAAACGTGAGCCTAGACTCCTCAACGTCGAGTTTAAGCTGCTAAGCTTAGAGGCCACCTCCTCTAAGGGCTTAAGCGACATCACCCCTGCCAGCGGTAAGTCAAGCTCCTCCAGAATTCTCCCCTCATTAACGAGCACTATACCTCCACCTAGCTCCGCGGATCTATTGGCGGCCACCGCCATATCGTGCTCGTTAGCCCCCAGAACCACTAAGTTATTTTCATCGAAGTTTAAGGTTGAAGCCAGCCCACCCACCGTTGCACCGAACCCCTTCATCACACCAAGCGATATCCTACCGCTTAGCTGATGTCTATCTACCACGGCGACCTTCAAGTACCCCTCAGGTACTTTGACCTCCCAGTCCAGCACCTCGAGCTCCTCAACCCTCTCCCTCGTTATGGTCTCGCTCAGTAGCTCCATCACTCTAACCCTCACCCTACCCTCCCTCAACGGCGCTGTTATCTTGAAGTCGTCTGGCCTCAGCCTCCGTACCTTCACCGTCCTTAGGAAGCGGTCAGGATAGGCGGCGGGGGTGATCTCAATGAGGAGCCTACCCTTTAGGGAGACAAGCTTACCTCGGCTGATGGTAGCCTCAACCTCCACCCTATCGAGATCCCTTAAGACCACTATGTCAGCTTCGCGTCCAGGTCCCACGCCGCCTATCACGTGGTCTAAGTTAAATCTCCTAGCTGGGTTTAAGGTAGCCATTCTTATGGCTTCGACAGGGTCTAGGCCGAGCTCTATGGCCTCCCTAATCACGTAGTCCATGTAGCCCAGCTTAACGAGGTCCTCGGGGTCCACGTGGTCAGTGACCAGGGAGACATTGTGTAGATCCACCTTGCTCTTGATTAGCCCCGGTAAGACCCCCGCTAAGTCCCGCCTTAATGACCCCTCTCTTATCATCACGTGGACCCCTAGCCTAAGCCTCTCTAGGGCTTCGTCAGCCGCTATAGCTTCATGGCAGGAGTAGATCCCAGTCGCCACGTACCCCTGAAGCTTAATCCCCTTCGCCCCAGCAGTATGCCCCTCAACCACTTTTCCTGCTCGCTGAGCCGCTAGTACCTTGGCGTGGTAGTCGGGGTCCTCCTCAATCAGCCTTAGCCAGCTGACCACCTCTCCAAGCCCTAACACTTCCGGCCACCTAAGCGCCTCCTCAACCTCCTCCAAGGTTAAGGGCGGGTTATCGTCGAAGAGGGGGTCTTGGGGGCACACCAACGGTATAAATACATATACCTTTAGCGGCAGCTTCCTCACTAGGTCCACGAAGAACTTGACGCCTTCAAAGCCCAGCACGTTGGCCAGCTCATCGGGCTCAGTGACTAGGGAGGTGGTTCCATGGAGGAGCGCTGCCTTCGCGGTCTCAGCTGGCGTGCAGTATAGGTCTATGTGGGTGTGCGCGTCTATGAAGCCTGGAGCTACATACGACCCGTCTACATCTATGACCTTGGTGTCTGGGCCTATGGTGTGGGAGGCGTCAGCGCCCACGTAAGCCACTCTGCTACCCTTGATCGCTACGTCCATCTTCTCGAGCACCTCGCCCGTGTACACGTTTACCAGGCATCCTTCCTTGATCACTAGGTCGGCCTTCGCCCTGCCTAACGAGACCCTTAAGACCTCCAAGTCGATCATGGCTAGCTCCCATGGGTTGAGGTTTTAAAGCAGCTAAGTAGAACTCCCTAAATTGCTTTGCCCCTAGCAGTTCCTTAAAGCGTTAAATACAGCTTCCAAGTCTATGATCTCTGGTGCTCATCTATGTCTAGCTACAAGTTTCTAATATACGAGGTTAAGGATGGCGTAGCGTGGATCACCTTAAACAGACCTCCGCTAAACGTGATGAACACCGAGATGCTACTTGAGCTAGCCGACGCCTTCAAGAGGGCTGGGCAGGACGACTCGGTGTCAGTAATAGTAGTCACTGGGGCTGGCAAGGCTTTCTCAGCGGGCGCGGACGTAGCTGACCACATGCCTGAGAAGCTCGACGCCTTCATTAAGGCCTTCAACGGCGTCTTCTACGCCATGTGGGAGGTAGACAAGCCCATCATAGCTGCCGTCAACGGCCACGCGCTTGGTGGAGGCTGCGAGCTAGTCATAGCCTGCGATATGGCGATCGCGGCCTCGGACGCCTTGATAGGGCAGCCCGAGATAACCGTGGGCGTCTATCCGCCCGTAGCTATACCTATAATGCCTCAGCTCATAGGTAGGATGAAGGCTTTCGAGCTGATATTAACAGGCGACCGTATTACGGGCGAGGAGGCCGCTAAGATAGGGCTAATAAACAGGGCTGTGCCGGCCGACAAATTAATGGACGCGGTAAACGAGCTCGTAGCTAAACTTAAAGACAAGAGCCCCATAGTCTTGAGGATTACTAAGAAGGCGCTTAAGACGGCCATAGACATAGCCGCCACTAAGAAGGCTATTGAGGAGGTAACTAGGATCTACGTCGACGAGCTTATGAAGACTGAGGACGCGGTTGAGGGGCTTAAAGCCTTCTTAGAGAAACGTAAGCCTGTATGGAAGAACCGTTAACCCTCACATTTCAAAAAAGCGGGCAAGCTTTAACGTAGACCTACCCCTATTTTACCACGGCCGTGGTCAGCAGTTTTAGGTGTTTAACCCCCCTCAAGCTCATCAAGGAGCTTGAGAGTCGCTGTATCCTCTCAGCCGGCCCTCGGCTAACTAACACCTCCAAGCAGTTCTCCTCGTCTAGGTGGACGTGCATAGTGGAGACTATCACGTCGTTAAACGAGTGCTCTATATCGAGGAGCTTCTCAGCTACCGACCCTGCCTCGTGCTCGTAGATGAAGGAGATGACCCCTATCACGTTCCCCTTAGCCTCTCTCCACGAGTACTCCACTATGAAGTTCCTCATGGCGTCGCAAATGGCCTGAGACCTCTTCTTATAGCCGAGCCTGCGCGCTAGCTCATCGAACTCCTTAAGCAGCTCAGGGGGGAAGGAGACGCTGGCCCTAACTACACCGCTCTCCCTCTCTTCAGACATCTAAGCCCCTGGTTTTCTGGGTAACAAACACAGATAAGGTTGAGGGTTTTTAGTGTTACCGATATTGGTTTTAGTAACCCTTGTCTTCAGGGGAAACCTTAATCAGATAGATGCCTCGACCTGGTTATGGGACTTACCTTGTCTATGAAGACTCTCCTAAAACGTTTATCGGAGGCTTGCGGCGCGCCCGGTTTTGAGCATAGCGTCCAGAATGTTATTAGAGCTGAGCTTGAGGGTTATGTGGACTCGATAACCTCTGATCCTATGGGTAACCTCATAGCCGTGAAGGGGGAGGGCGATAGGAGCTTAATGCTGGCCGCCCACATGGACGAGCTGGGTCTGATAATTAAGCATATAGACGATAAGGGCTTCCTAAGGTTCGCTAAGCTTGGAGGGGTCCCAGACCACGTGCTCCTAGGTAAAAGGGTCCAGATACATACGTTTAAGGGGGTCGTAGAGGGGGTCATAGGGTGTAAGGCTATCCACGTGATGAAGGAGGAGGAAAGGAAGCAGCTTGTCACCTACGACAAGATGTTCATAGATATAGGGGCGAGGAGCGCTGACGAGGCTAAATCCATGGGGGTTAAGGTAGGCGACCCAGTTACAATTAAAGTAGACCTGTTTGAGCTAGGAGGAGGCTTGGTGTGCGGTAAAGCCTTTGATGACCGGGCAGGGTGCGCTGTGCTCATCGAGCTCCTACGTAGGATCGAGAGGCCGAGCTTCAAGCTCTACGCAGTGTTTACGGTCCAGGAGGAGGTCGGGCTTAAAGGAGCCACGGTGTCGGCCTTTGCCCTGAACCCCACCGTGGGGGTCGCCGTCGATACCACCATAGCCGCCGACCACCCAGGCACGCAGGACCACGAGGCCCCGGTTAAGCTCGGAAAGGGGCCTGTGATACTCGTAGCTGACGGTAGGAGGGACTCGCTGTCAGGAGGTCTGATAGCCAACGCCAAGGTTAGGGAGTGGCTTATCGAGGCCGCCGAGAGAGCTAAGGTACCCTACCAGCTCGAGGTGTTGGAGGGAGGCACCACCGACGCTACGGCCATACATCTAAGCCAGCGCGGTGTCCCAGCGGGCGTGGTCTCCATCCCCTCAAGGTATACTCATAGCTTCAGCGAGGTGATAAGCCTAGACGACCTGGAGAACTGCGTCAAGCTACTAGTGGAAGCTGTAAAGTCGGGGCTACCTAGCTTCTAGGTGTCGCCCATGGCCACCGCCGTGATATACAGCCCCGTATACCTGGAACATAGACCCCACGGCTACCATCCTGAGTCGCCTAAGAGGCTTGAGGAGGCACTCAGCGCCTTAAAGGACTTCGGCCTTCTAGACTCTGACCGCTGTCTACTTGTTGATCCAAGTCCAGCCTCTGAGGACGATTTAGCTCTAGTCCACGATAGGTCCTACGTAGCGAGGGTTAAGAGGCTCGTGGAGTCTGGGGCTAGGTACCTCGACGGGGACACCTACCTATCGCCTAGAAGCTACGACGCCGCCTTAATGGCGGCCGGCGGGGTTATGAAGGCCTGCGACCTGGTTATGGAAGGGTCCTTTAACAACGCCTTCGCCCTCGTTAGGCCTCCAGGCCACCATGCAGGGGTCTACGGTAGAGCTTTAGGGGCTGCGTCGCAGGGCTTCTGCATATTCAATAACATTGCTGTGGCCGCCGCCCACCTAATCAAGCGTAGGGGGCTTCAAAGGGTCTTAATCCTAGACATAGACTGTCATCACGGCAACGGCACCCAGGATATCTTCTATAGCTCAAAGGAGGTGCTCTATGTAAGCTTCCACCAAGACCCTAGGACGCTATACCCAGGTACAGGCTACGTCGACGAGGTGGGCGTCGACGAGGGCCGAGGCTTCAACGTCAACATACCCCTTCCGCCGGGCTCAGGCGACGACGCGTACATGAAGGCGTGGAACGAGGTCGTTAAACCTCTTGTCGAGGCTTTCAAGCCGGAGTTCGTGTTAATGTCTGTGGGCTACGACGCCCACCACGACGACCCCATAACTATGATGAACCTCTCGACGCAGGGCTACGTAGACCTCTTCTCCGAGTCTCTAAACGTAGCTGAGGAGTTCTGTAGTGGAAGGTTTGTGGCGACGCTCGAGGGGGGCTATGGGCCTTTCCTGGCGGAGAGCGTGGCGGCCACGGTGGCCGCGATGGCTGGAATTAGGTTACCCATAACGTCCTCCAAGACCACCTCGAGCGATAGGGTGTTGAGGAGAGTGGAGGAGGTTTTGGCTAGCTTAAAGGCTGCTTTAAAGGAGTATTGGCCGGGCCTCTTTTAGCTAGTCCTCAACCTTCTCGAGCTTCACTCCCTTGCTCTCCATCTTAACCCTTAAGGGCTTAGCCCCTCCCCTCTCTATGGCTCTAGCCACCTTCTCAGCAGCTTGGTCGTCCGCGCATAGGGCTATCATACATCCTCCTCCGCCAGCACCAGTGAGCTTAGCTCCAAGGGCGCCCGCCCTCTTAGCCACGTAGACTAGCTTGTCGAGCTTGCGAGTGGACACCCCTATGGCTACGAGTAGGCCGTGGTTTATGTCCATAAGCTCCCCGAGCCTCTTAAGGTCACCTATCCTCAACGCCTCGGCAGCCTCTATGGTTAGGTGTCCTCCAGCGTGGAAGAGGGGGGCCATTACCTCGGGATGCTCTCTCCTAAGCCTATCTACCTTCTTAACCATCTTGCCGGTGGACCTAGGCTTACCAGTATACCCCACGACGATTATGGGCTCCACGGCGGCCTCGACGGACACATAGCCCTCTCCCCTCCTAAAGGCAACTATCCCGCCCACCGTCGATATTAGGGGGTCGACCCCGCTAGGGTTTACGTGTACCAGCTTCTCCGCTTCGAGGGCTAACTCGTAGACCTCGTCCTCGGAGAGCTCTAGGCCTAGAGCCTCTCCTATGGACATGGCGGCAGCTACGGCTACAGCCGCCGAGCTACCCATACCAGCTGACATAGGCAGCTCGGAGGTAATCTTAATCTTGAGTCCCTTGGGCCTAGATCCCTCCTCCAATACTCTATCTGCGATGAGTTTTATCGGTGCTAGCTGCTTAGGCAGCTCTTGTCCCTCGTTCCACGAGATCCCTAAGTCTAAGGCCTCGATGCTTAGCCCCTCTCCCTCCACAGAGGCCTCTACTCTAGCCCTCTTGTCCACAGCCATGACTAGCGAGGGCTCGCCATAGACCACGAAGTGCTCTCCAGTCAATATCACCTTACCAGGGGCTGAAGCTATAGCTCGGCGAGGCAAGGCGATCTCTAGTAAAACTGCTAAACCCTTCTCTTAGCGTTTCATGGCTTAGCGGGGGGGTCCTAAATGCGCTTAAAGCTCGACGTCGCTAGGTTAGTAGATGAGGCGCGCAGGCTTTCATCGCTCGGCGAACTGGTGTCAGGCTCCTCCCTGGAGGAGGAGGTGGTCGAGCAGCTTAGAGGGTCCTTTGAGGCTTCAGGCTGGGAGGTGAAGGTATACTCCTACGTTAGCCTATCTTGGCGTGAAAGGTATGCTCGCCTCCAAGTTGGAGACTTAGAGGCTGAGTGCTTAGCAATGCCCTACACGTTGTCCTCTATTGCTGAGGGAGGCCTAGTCTACGTGGGCCCCTGGCCTAAGGAGGGCCTAGAGGGGCGCGTAGCTCTAATGGACCTAAACTCGGACGACTTAGACCTCGCTAAGGAACAGTGCTTAGCGGCGGCTGAAGCAGGCGCTTCAGCGTGTATCTTCATCGACCCCTACCTAGACGACGGATCTAGGAGGATAGTGGTGACGGGCGCCGAGGGCTACGGTTTCGGTAGAGGCGCGCCTTCACCTATACCCTGTGCTTCAGTTACGAGGAGGCTTGGCGCCCTGCTTAGAAAGCTGGCTGAGGAAGGGGTTAAGGTTAGAGTTGAGGTTGAAGCTGAGGTGTTTCACGGAGCCTCAGCAAGGGTGTTAGAGGCCACCCTAGAGGGGTCGGTCGACGAGGAGGTGTTGGTGACCGCCCACCACGACCACTGGTTAACCGGCTTCTCAGACAACTGTCTAGGAGTAGCTTTTCTCTTAGAGCTAGCCCGTTTATTGCCGCGAAGCCCTAGGAGGAGGGTCCGGCTTATCTCCTTTGGAGCTGAGGAACAGGGGTCTCTTGGCTTTTCGTCTTGGTACTGGATTCACGGGTCTCGTAGCTACGTTGAGCATAGAGCGCGTCGAGGCGACCTAGAGCGGGTGGAGGCGGTCTTAAACGTAGACGTGCTGGCTAGGCCTCCCCTAACCGTGGGAGCCTCGGATTTCAACCTACAGAGCTTGTTGACGAGGGCCGCTGAGGCTTATGGGCTTACACCCAACGTGGAGCTCGATAATCCCTACTGCGACAGCTACTCCTTCACCATGGCTGGCCTCCCAGCCTGCACCCTTCACTCCTTCGATCAATGTATACCGTTTTACCACTCAACTAAAGACACCGCTGAGCAGGTCCACGTCGCCTTCATACGCTCCTCGCTTAGCGCTCTCCTAGATGTTATCGTTAAGCTAGCCTACCGTAGGTTGAAGGTTAGAGGCCCTAGACGCCTAAACAGCCTGGTGGACAAGCTACGCGGGTTAAACGTTGGGCAGAGCTTCATTAGTAGGCTTAAGCGCTTAGCGCTCGTTAGGGGGGACAGATGGTTGGCCTCAATCCTCTTTAAGGCGGTATCAGAGGGGCCTTATAGCGAGCCTGGAGCCTTTAAGGTGTCCTTCGCCCCAGAGCTAAGCTTAGCCGTGGACGTTAAGAGGGCTGAGGAAGCTTTACGGTTATTGGAGGCTGATAGAGCTGAGGAGGCCCTTAGGGCTTTGGAAGGCCTAGATAAGCCTAAGTTTCTACCAGGTTTAGAGCGCCCCCTACCTAGAGTTGAGGTCGCCGAGGTCATTGAGCTAGCTAGGCTCGGCGAGCCCCCTAGGGCTGTTAAAAAGCTCAAGGAGGCTATAGCGCTAGCTAAGCGTAATCTTAAACTCCTCAAGGGCGAGCTGTTAACCTCAAGCTAGTTTTAGCTAGGAGAGCCGTTATGGAGGAGAGGGCCGCGGTCTTAAAGCTTGGCTTAAAGGACGCCCTCTACATCGCGTGTTTAGCCATAATATTGATCCCCTTAGCCTTAGTGCAGGGGAGATATATGGCAGTGTATAAGGGTCTTCAAGGCTTTGAGCTGAACTTTCTCTTCTTCACGTTACTATGGTTAGCTCTGACCCTGTTACACGAAGCTTTGCACTTAGCTACTATGAAAGCTCTTGGCGTTAGGTCCTTTAAGCTTAGGGCGTTAAAGGCTTTTAAGGTACCCGTGGCCTTAATGGTGGTCTACGACGAAATGAGCATTAAGCAGTACCTTGTTACCGTGCTATCTCCTCAAGCCTTAACAGTCGTCCTATTGACGCTATCTGTCGCCTTTAACGTGTACGTAGACCTACCTTGGGCGTATAGAGGCCCTCTATGGTTTCTCTTCTACCTTCTCTACGCCCTACACTTAGCGGGGTCGGCCGGCGATCTATATGGTTTCCTTCACACGCTGGTTAAAGCTAAGACGTTAAACGGCAGGCTAAAATGCATAGTTGAAGAGGGTAAACTTAAGGAGATACATGTATACGCTACACGGCGATGTACTTCACACAGCTTTTAAACCTCCACGTTTTGAAGGTTAACGGGTGCCTTGGTTGAAGATATCCTCTAGAGCGTCCAGAATACCTCCCTCAGAGACCTTAACGGTGCTAGAGAAGGTTAAGTCATTGATGGCTAGGGGCTACGACGTGGTTAGGTTTGATGTAGGGGAACCCGACTTCGATACGCCCGGCTTCATTAAGGAGGCGGCTAAGAAAGCCCTAGACCAAGGATATACACACTACGTGCAGAGCCGAGGTATACCTGAGCTTAGGGAGGCCATAGCTGAACACGTGTCCCGCTACACGGGCTTGGAAGTAGACCCTGAGAGGGAGGTATTGGTTACCCCTGGAGCTAAGTTTGCCCTAGCCGCGGCGGTTATGGCGGTCGCTGAGGAAGGCGACGAGGTACTGATATTGACGCCTGAGTGGCCCACCTACAAGGCCTGTGTGTTGATGGCTGGAGCTAAGCCCGTCGAAGTGCCCACTAAGCCGCCTTATAGGCTGGACGAGGAGGCCTTGAAGGAGGCTATAAGCGATAAGGCAAGGGCCATCATGATCAACTCCCCCAACAACCCTACAGGGGGTGTAATGCCCCTCGAGGACCTGAGAGTCATAGCCGACTTGGCCTTAGACCATGACCTCGCCGTGATATCCGATGAGATATACAAGGCCCTTGTATACGATGGAGCGGAGCACGTCAGCATAGCGTCGCTGCCCGGGATGAAGGATAGGACGGTGATAGTTGACGGCTTCTCTAAGACTTACGCCATGACGGGGTGGAGACTGGGGTGGGCTGTAGGCCCTAAGGATGTGGTCAGCGCTATGGTTAAAATCCAGCAGGCCTCCACCACACACCCTACTGCTTTCGCTCAGGTGGCAGGGATAACTGCTTTAAGGGGTCCTCAAGGCTTCGTGGAGGAGATGGTTAAGGAATATGATAGGCGCAGGAAGGTGATGGTCGAGGCCTTAAACCAAGTTGAAGGTATAAGCTGTGAGCGGCCTCAAGGAGCCTTCTACGTGTTCCCAGACTTCTCAGAGCTAGGCTTAAGCTCACAGGAACTCTCCGATAGGCTGTTGATGGAGGCCCACGTATCCTCCATACCCGGGCACGTCTTTGGCCCTGGAGGTGAGGGTAGGCTTAGGCTAGCATATACCGTATCTGTCAACCGTATCTTAGAGGGGGTTAAGCGTATACAGGCCTTCGTAGAATCCCTTAAAAAAGGTCGGTTATGAGCAGCTCCCACTGGCT
>Ga0180302_10000190_pt1 | contig 25840 bp, 27 predicted proteins | sample GuaBasSediGuay17_FD_121794 | JGI IMG/M metagenome (GOLD analysis project Ga0180302, IMG submission 121794) | Subseafloor sediment microbial communities from Guaymas Basin, Gulf of California, Mexico - Guay17, Core 4571-4, 12-15 cm | ecosystem: Environmental > Aquatic > Marine > Hydrothermal... | reverse complement strand
GTTTATCCTCCTCTGGAACCTGTCGGAGCTCCACCCTCCGCTTCCTGGAACCCTCCCCCTGGATATCCTTATCACGGTTCTGGGCTGGAAGACTTCAACCAAGCACCCGACGCCTATTTTGGCTAGCTTAGCCGATATCCTAGCGGCTTCTAAGGGGCTTAGGTGCCTGTACGCATCGATCAAATCATGCGTCTTCGCTAAATACCCCAGGGGGTACTGAACTCCCTCGAAGGGGCCGGTCACTTGAACTATCTTCGTTCTGAGCGGAAGCAGCGAGGCGAACTTCGCTAGCTCAGCCTCGCTTTCCGCTATTTCGTAAACGTTATCCACGGCTATGGCGTCAACGTGTTCCTTCCAGCAGAGCTTGAGCACCTCCCTCAAGCTCAGCTCCTTGTAGGCCACCTCTTTCTTGAGAGAAATCAGGTATGCGCTAAAGGTCTTCCCTCTAGAAGAGAGAACGTCCAAGCCGAGCACGACGTTCAGTTCCACTTTCGTGGTTCCACCTTTAGCTGCCGCGCTTAACGTAGTTTAGGAGCTCCTTCGCATCTACGTCTAGCTTGAACCTCTTGTTAAAGAACCTCACAACGTACCTTATATCCCTTTCCAGGAGCTTTTCGGACTGCTCGCTTCCTCTCTCCACGTACTGAGGCCAGTCTATGATGAGGGGCTTGAGGGAGGGCGTTATTATTATGTTGTACTCGCTCAGATCCCCGTGCACTATTCCAACTTCGTAAGCTCTCTTCACGTTCTCGACGATGGCCTCGAGTATCTCCGAGGGGTTTGGAAGCACCTTGCATATCACCAGGGGGTCGCCCTCTATGTAGCCCATGACTATGGCGTGCCTGTTGTAAGCGATGGGCTTCGGAACGCTAACCCCTGCCCTGAAAAGCCTAATCAAAGCCTCGTATTCCCTTCTAGCAGCTATCTTGGACAGCTTGTACCAAGAGGGATGGTGGGACGGATCCGCGTAACCCCTCTTCCTCAGCACTTGCCTGAAGCTTATCCTTCCCAGCCTGTGAAACTTTATCACGACCCTGTCGTTCTTCGGCGTTACCGCGTCGAATATGTCGCTTTCCTTCCCTATGCCTATCTTCGACCCTATTCCCTCGATCACGTTCCTGTCCACCAGCGTCCTAAGCGCTATGATGTCGTAGCCCATTTCCCTGAGCGTATAGCCTATCCACTGCCCGCTGTACCTAGCGACGAGCTTCAGCTCGTTGAGCTTTTTCAAGTGCCGCTCTGCCCTTTCTTCCGAAACGCCAGCTACCCTGGCTATGGCGTCGACGGGCGGGTACTTAAACTGCCCTAGAAGCTTGTCTATCGCGTAGAGCATTTGGAAGTCCTTGTATACGAGCTTCCTGTAGGTCTCAGCTAGCAGCTTTATGCTACCACCTTGCTTCCGGGAAAGCCTAGCAATATGTAAAGCTAAAAGCGATTAGTTAAAGTTGTTGAATGTGGCGAATTACCTTCGCTCGTTGGATTGCAGCTCGCGCTCGAGGTTCTCCTCGATGTAGTCCAGCAGCTGCAGTATCCTCTCGAGGGAACCTTCCTTGAACTTCTCGTAAAGGTACTTTTTCAGAGCGGGCTTTACCCTAACGCACCGCTTTATTATGGGTATTAGCGCCTTCTTGCCGTCGGAGTTTATGTAGCCCTTGCTGAAGAAAATGCGCTGCTTATTTCTGAAGCTCTTAACGCTTCTCAGTATCTCCACGATTTCCCTTTCCTTCCACTCATCCACTAGTCCCACTTCGCGAACCTCAGCAAGCCGACTTGCCGCTTAGGAGGGACTTCTAGAAAGCAAACCCCTTTCCTGGATGGAAGGGACACGTTTACCACAAGCGTGCTTCCGATCCAAGCTTCGTTTACCTTGCTGTTGTGGGCATGGCCGTGGACCACGAGCGTTGGCTTAGTTTCGGATATCACTTGCTCGAAAGCTTTGCAGCCAAGCTCCGGCCATATCCCCTTCGGCTCTCCGACCAAGGTCTTGTGGGTCGGGGCGTAGTGCGTTAGGAGGATCTTGTAGTCGCAGCTGCTTAAGCTCAGCAGCTTTTCTTTGACGACGTCTACCCTGCTCTTGTAAATTTGCTCGATGTTCGGGACGTGGGCTCGCTGCCACCGGGTAGGCCTATCCAGCGACCCCCTAGTGCCCACAATTCCAAGCACCTTTCCCTTGAGCTCTAGCTCGATAGCTTCGTCGTCTAGCCACTCCACGACGCCCTTCGTTAGCTCCTTGAGCTTTCCCTTGACCTGGTCGTATTCTTCGTTTCCGAAGCAAGCAATGATCCTAACGTCCTTGAATTTCTTGGTCAGCACGTCCACGACCTTCAGAACTTCTTCGGCCCTCCCCTTGTAGATGACGTCTCCAGCTAGCAGCACCAAGTCTGGCCTCGTTGAAAGCGAGCTCACGGATTTGGAAAACAGCTCCAAGTACTTTGGAGCGTGGATATCAGCCACAGCCAAGAGCGCTATGGGAGAGCTGGACAAGCAACTCACCTTGGCTGGTGTGCATGCCTTATATGCCGTGCTGCACAACTGCTACATGGTGGTTTCATGGCTTCGGTGCTAATTAAGAACTGCGATTGGGTGCTAACGCAGGACGAGCAAAGGAGGGTGCTGAAGAACCACAGCGTCTACATCGAAGATGGCGTGATCAGCGAGATTTCGCCGAGGATATCGGTAGATGCCGACCTCGTGCTCAACGGCTCGAGGAAGGTCTTGATGCCGGGCTTGATAAACGTGCACACCCACATCCCGATGACGCTGCTAAGAGGCTACGCGGACGACATGGAGCTACACGAGTGGCTGACGCAAAAGATCTGGCCCATAGAGTCAAAGCTAACTGGGAAGCTGGTGTACTACGGAGCCATGCTAGGGCTCGTGGAGATGGCGAAGACGGGAACCACGTGCTTCTTGGACATGTACTTCTTCATGGAAGAGGTGGCCAAAGCCACGCTTGAAGTAGGCCTCAGGGGCTTCTTGAGCTACGGCATGATAGACCTTGGAGATGCTGAAAAGCGGGAGAAGGAGCTGGAAAAAACAAGAAAGTTCGTGGAGCACGTAAAAAGCTTGAACAGCGATTTGGTAAAGCCTGTCGTTGGACCGCATGCTCCCTACAGCTGCTCTGAAGAGCTACTACTCAGAGCAGCGGAGCTAGCGGAGCGCTACGATCTGCTGCTAACGATACACGTCGCCGAGACGAGGAAGGAGCAAGCCGAGTTCGAGAGGGATAAAGGGATGAGAGTGGTGGAGTACCTAGAAAAGATAGGCTTTTTGAGCCGCAGGATAGTAGCGGCCCACTGCGTTTGGCTCACCAAAAACGAGATGAAGATTATGGCTGAAAAAGATGTTAGAGCTGCTCACTGCCCAGTTTCAAACATGAAGCTAGCTGTGGGCGGCGCAATGCCGCTTCCAGAGCTGCTGGAATATGGCGTGAAAGTAGGCCTCGCAACGGATGGGCCGGCCAGCAACAACAGGCTGGACATGTTCGAGAGCATGAAACTGTGCAGCTTGCTGCACAAGCACGCCAAGTGGGACCCCACCGTCGTGCCAGCGCAAAAGAGCTTGGACCTAGCGACGATAGATGCTGCGAGGGCGCTGGACATGGAAGACAAGATCGGCAGCGTGGAAGTTGGCAAAGAAGCCGACCTCATCCTCGTGGACCTCTCGAGCCCCTGGATGACGCCGGTTCACCAAGCATCCACGGTAGTTTCGCACATGGTGTACGCCGTTCAATCGTCCGACGTAGATACCGTGCTGGTGAAGGGAAGGCCGGTGGTGCTGGACAAGAAGGTGGTATCCGTCGACGAGGAAGAAGCGAAGCGAAAAGCGCAGGAAGCAGCTCTAGAGCTGGTCAGCGGGTAGGCTTCGGAACTAGCTCAGCGCTTAGGATGTTCAGCACTCCGTGGTCTCCCATCCACGCTTTTTCTGCCTTCGTTATTTTAATGCGCTTCTTGAACAGCGGAGCGTCGTAAACGAACGTCTCGTACTCTCCCCCTTCTCCGCAGGGATCTATCTGCCACCGCTCGACCAAGGACTTCAGGTCCCTCAGCGCTTCGCTGTCCAGCTCCCTTCCGAGCCATCCCTGGTCGAAGCCCGCAGCAAACACCCCAACGAACAGCACCTTGAAGCCAAACTCTACGAGTTCCTTCAGCACCTTGAAGGGCTCTATCCTCCAGAGAGGAGCAAAAGTCCTCAAGCCTAGTTCCTCTGAAACCCTGTCTATCCTGGACTTTTGATAGTCGCTCCTCAGCGCGCCAGCTACCACGCCCTCTATTCCGTAAGACCCTATGGCCGCTTCCAACGCTTTCTTCAAATCTGCTAGCTCTTTCTCCTTCTCTCCGCTGGACTCCACTTGGAGAAGAGGCTTCTCCATGGCGTCCGCTTGGAGCTTGACGTAGTCCACGTTCACGGAATGGTACATCCAAGAGTACTCCATTTCGGGCTTGACGTTGACGAGAACAACCACGTCGAAGCCTTGCTGCTCAGCTATCCACGTCGCAAATGTGGAATCCTTTCCACCGCTGTATAGCGCGGCTACCCTCAAGCTTCCACCTTAGGCTGGGCGCTATGAACAAAGCTTATATCCCAAAGCTCTCCTATAAAGAGCGGCCTTAAAAGGGATGCGTCATGGCCCCCAAGCGAAAACAAGAGAAGAAAAGGGAAGAAAAGAGGGAGCGGGAGAAAAAGCCTCCTATAGAGGACGAGAACGTCATCAGAGCCCTTAGGAAGTACGTGAGAATAGGGATGACCATGGAAGAGGTTGCCAAGAAGTTTGGGTTCTCAGGCTGGGAGGAAGTTTACGAAGCGCTGAAAAGGATAGAGCCTTGGAAGCTCTGGGCTTACTCCCCTGAGGAGGAAGGGGAAAGTTAAATAGAACAGGTTCTGTCGAATTTTATCGATATCAAAATTTTTATATCTTATTTACGCTAATGTATTCTCAGAATGGAGAGAAAAGGCCGCGTAGTGCCGTATGCTGGTTCTTTAGTTAATATTAGCAGCGAGGACGCTTTTCGCATAATATCGCACTTTTTGGCGAGGGAACTGTACAACTACTACATGTATAACGGGCACGGGAAGAAAGAGGTCATATACAGGCTGAATTTAAGGGAAGTCCAGAGGAGAGTTGCCAAAGAGGAGCGAGTTTACCTGACGGTTCAGAAAATAGGAAGGATGGTGAAGAAGTTCCTGCACATGAACGGCTTCAAGGACGGGGTGGATTACTTCAAGTCCAGCCCCGGTAGGACGTCCACCCGCTACCACATAATTCTCAGGGAGCAGAACTTGGAGATACTTAGGAGAAGGTTCATAATGTAACGCCTCTTGTAAGCCTTTCTGGGGACGATTAGATGGTAGTTAAGGTAGAAATTTACGGGCTAGAGACCATTCCGGAAGTTAAACCGGGAGATGACGTGGCTGAGCTTATCGTAGAAGCGGCCGCCAGAGAGAACGTTGGAATTCTAGACGGGGACATCCTCGTGATCTCGCAGAAGATAGTTTCCAAAGCAGAAGGTAGATTGGTCAAGCTAGACGACATCCCGGTCTCCAGCGATGCAAAAAAGATGGCTGAAAAATGCAAGAAGGATCCGAGGTTGGTAGAGCTAGTGCTCAGAGAGGGCGCGAAGGTCTTAAAAGCTGCTAGAGGCGTGCTGATTTCTCTTATGAGAAATGGGTTCGTTGCCATAAATGCTGGCATAGATAAGTCAAACGTGAACGGCGGAAGAACGCTGTCGCTGCTTCCCAAAGATCCCGACGAAAGCGCGAGGAAGATAAGGACGAGAATACGAGAAATTACTGGAAAGAACGTAGGCGTTATCATCAGCGACACCTCCAGCAGGCCGTTCAGAAGGGGCGTGGTCGACTTCGCCGTAGGGGTGTCCGGAGTTCCGCTGTTCAAAGATTACTGCGGAAAACCGGATATGTACGGCTACACGCTCAAGGTAACGAAAGTAGCCATTGTAGACGAGCTGGCAGCGGCAGCAGAGCTAGTGAAGGGGCAAGGTAGCGAGGGAAGACCGGTAGCCATAGTTAGAGGATACAGCGTTCCCTCAAGCTCTGAAGAGGGAATAGAAAAGATGAGCTTGCTTCTAAGCGATGAAGAAGATTTGTTCAGCGGTACCTTGTAGCTCTCCTCCTAATGTGAGGCCTTCTGAAAACAGCTACGACTACAAAAACGAGCCCCAGCAGGAAGAAGGCTGCAGAGAACAGCAGTGGAACAAATATTTGCAGATTCACCTCTGGAAGTATGAAAAACACTATTCTCCAAAACTCATGTTGGTGAACGATTGACACTATTCCAAGCACCATGAGAAATAATCCCAAGACAAGAAAGGACATTCTAACGGTTCCACACCCCCGGCAGTCATTGTTATTTTTTGGTTTTATAAAGGTTAGGTTAGTTTAATATAGCCGTCACAGCGCCATAGTTAGGTGGATGATGAAACGACGGTCTTTCGATGAGCGCAAGCTATGAAAAGAGATGGGCGGCCTGACATTAGAGCTTGCAGAAGCAAGTTTAGCTAGTTCTGCACTCCACCCTCCATGGGGATGCTCCGCAAGGAGGTGCGGATAGAAGGGATACCTCGTGACCACGCTACTGAGGATAGAGGATGAGCTTCTGCTGTTCGAGTTCGAGGAGCGGCTGAACAGGTTCCTAGTGAAGCTTCGATCTGGAGGGCAGAGCTCCCTCGCGCATTTGAGAGATCCAGGTCGACTGAAAGAAATTCTGGTTCCTAGAGCTAAGGTGCTGGCTAAGCGAGTTGCAAGGAAGGGGAGGAAAACGAGCTTAGAGGTGATGTTCGTCGAAAACGGGGGCGTCTGGGTGTTGGTTAACTCAGGTTTGCACAACGAGATAGCAGCTGCGATGTTCGAAAAGGGCCTGGTAGAGGAATACCGGGGTTATTCGGTTGTGCGGAGGGAGTTTAAGCTTGGAAAGAGCAGAATAGATCTCGTCTTGGAGGGACGGGGAGGAACGCTGCTGGTAGAAGTAAAGGGATGCACGCTGGTGTTAAACGGAGTGGGCTTGTTCCCGGATGCACCAACGTCTAGGGGCGCAAGGCACCTATTAGAGCTAGCTCGAACGCTCGAAAGGGGCTTCATGAGCGCTGTTCTCTTCCTGATAGCTCGTCCTGACGTTAAGAGCTTCACCGCTAACAAGAGAGTTGATCCCGTATTTTACGAAGCTTTTTTGAGGGCTCACGCGAAGGGAGTGCGGTACCTAGCCTACTCGATAGGTTTCGACCGCGACGAAAGTAGGATATACTTTAGCCACAGAGTTCCTGTGCTGCTGGGTGGCTGAAGTGGGAAAGGAAGAGCTGGTGCGCAAGCTAGCCGATCTCAAAAACAGCTTCGTAAGGTTCCTCGTGGAGCAGCGCCTTAAGGAGTTTAAAGATCTGAGGAGGCGGGACAGCCTCCACTGGTTCTTGGAGCTCTGCTTCTGCATACTGACTGCAAACTCCTCGGCGAAGCTCGGCATGAAGATCCAGAGCGAGCTTGGAGAAAAACTGGCAACCTTGAGCTTGGAAGACCTCAGAAGCGAGCTCAAGAGGTTGGGACATAGGTTTTACAATAAAAGGGCGGAGTATATCGTCGATGCTCGAAAGTTCCTTAACGTAAAGGAGATCGTGATGTCGTTCGAAAGCGAGCACCAAGCCAGGGAGTGGCTGGTGAAGAACATCAAGGGGCTGGGCTACAAGGAAGCCAGCCACTTCTTGAGGAACGTGGGCTTCGACGACGTGGCCATCATAGATAGGCACATTTTGAGGGCCCTGCACAAGCACGGGCTATTAGCCCACGTTCCGACAAGCTTGTCTCGCAAAAAATATTTAGCCATCGAGGAGATACTTAGAGATATCGCACGCTCCGCTGGGCTGAAGCTCTCCGCGCTGGACCTTTATCTCTGGTATATGGAAACAGGAGAAGTGTTGAAGTGATGACGACCCGACGAGCGCGAGTTGCGCTTGCAGCGCTTCTGCTCTTAGCATTGCTACCATTCGCTTCTAACCCGTCGTTCCCGCAAGGAAGCGTAGCTCTAGCTGAAGACGTCGCTTCGCTGGAATACGAGAATGTGGTGGAGTATAATGGAACTGTGGTTCACAGAGGAGATCTCGTGGTTAACGAGAGCGACTTCGTCAGGATCAGCAATTGCACCTTCGTATTGGAAGACGGAGCTATCATAGTCTATGGAAAGCTCGTCTTGGATAACTCGACGGTGCTCGGCAACTTGTCGGTCTGCGTCGGTTCCGATGTTTCGCTATATTATTCTTCTGTTCAAGTGCTTGATCTGTTTTTCCGCGGGGCTGAATGCACGATAGATGGCTTGAAACCAGGACGCTTGCAACATGTTCGAATCAAGCAAGGTAACTTCTCGCAGGCCAGCAGCTTCTATAGGAAGACGCTAAAGTTGCTCATTGAAGAAACGTTCGTGGAAAAAATATCCATTAGGGTAAAGAGCGATGCCCAGCTCACGGCTACTCTAACCCTGCGCAACGCAATCGTGGACTACTTGACGACGTACACGTTCTCAACAGAAGTACCCTACAGCGAACCTAAAAGCGGTAGCGCCAAGCTGGTTAAGGGAGCAGAAGTGTGGATGGAGGAAAGCACAGTTAGATTGCTCAGGTTCTCAAACCGGAGCGTAATCTTGGCCAAAAATTCGTTCGTTCAAGAAATGGAGGGGCTCGTAGGGAACGTGCAGGGCGGGATAGCCCTATATAACGTTACCGAAGGGACTGCTACGGAGGTTTACGGAAAGGTCTACGGAAAGGGAGTCCCGCTGTTCTTGAAGAGGGAGCTAGGAATATCTGCCGAGTTTTCGACCAACGGCTGGGCTGAGTTCTACATGAAGGAAGTGGAGGGCGGAGAGGAGCACGAAATTGCGGACTGCACGCTGGTTAGCAAGCTCGTTGAGCTCAGAGGATCAAGCAACTGCACGCTCGTGTTGAGCTTTTACTACAGCGAAAGACAGCTTTCAGAAAAGGGGTTGAGCGAAGATAACCTGTTTATAGCCATGTTTTACGACGAAAGCCGCGTAGAGGTCCCTTGCGTTATAAACAAGGTCTCCAAAACCGTCTCCACAAGCGTGACGACGCTCAGTCCGAACTCTTCACTAGTCTTCGGCCTCTACTGCAGGAGGACCATGCCTCTGATGCCCATAATCGCCTTTGCTGGGGGCGTGGTTCTCGCCATATCGATAGCAGCAGTGGTTTACTTTAGGACGAAGCGAAAGGGAAAGTAGAATGAGCAATTCTCGGAAAGGCGTTTACACGCTACTGATACGCGTCAAAAAACCGCTAAGCATCGTTGTCGGAAAGCTGGGCCGCGTTTTCTTCGAGAGAGGAATTTACGCCTACACGGGGTCTGCCCTGGGTCCCGGAGGCTTGCGCTCGAGAATAAAGAGGCATTTATCCAAGAGAAAGAAGCTTTTTTGGCACATAGACTACCTGCTGTGTCAAGACGGAGTTAGGGTAATTGCAGTATTTTCGTCGGAAAGCGACAAAAGGCTAGAATGCGCTGTAAATCAAGAGCTGATGAAGCACGGCTTCGAGGTTTACTACCCAGGTTTTGGATCTTCAGACTGCCTCCAGGGCTGCAAAAGCCATTTGCTAGCGTACAAAGGTCGAGGAAGAGCATTAAGAAAAGTTTATGAGGCTTACAGCAGAATTGGGTTGAAAGCAGCTGTCGAAATACTCGAGGTCTAGGGTGCCGAGTATGAAAAACAACGTCGCAAGGGCTGTAGAGGAGATAGAAGATATCGTTGGAAGCGGCAACTTGAGCACCGATGAAGCAGATATTTACGCTTATTCTTTCGATGCTTCCGTTCACAGCTCGAGGCCGGATGCCGTAGCTAGGCCTTCGAGTGTTGAGGAAGTATCGCAGATCATGAGCATAGCCTACAAGTACGAAGTACCAGTAACGCCCAGAGGAGCTGGCACCTCGCTTTGCGGCGCGTCCCTAGCCTGGAGAGGCGGAATTTTGCTGGACATGACCAGGATGAGGAAGGTGAAGGACGTCAGAATCGAGGACCTTTACGTGGTCGTCGAGCCGGGGCTAACCTACAGGGAGGTAAATGAGGCCCTTGAAAAGTACGGTTTCTTCTTCCCGCCCGATCCCGCTAGCGGAGACGTTTGCACCATCGGCGGGATGGTAGGGTGCAACGCCTCTGGAGCTCACTCGGTAAAGTACGGAGCTACTAGGGATCACGTCCTAGGGCTGGAGGTAGTATTAGCTGATGGAAGGATCGTCAGGACCGGAAGCAGAACCCTAAAGCACTCCAGCGGATACCAGCTAGCTAAGCTATTTGTAGGGAGCGAGGGAACGCTAGGCGTAGTTACCGAAGCCACGATTAAGGTAACTCCTCTTCCGGAGTACGTTAGCACGCTAGTTGCCTTCTTCGATAGGCTGGAAGAAGCTGGAAGGGCCATATCCAGCATAATATCCAAGGGCTTGATACCCTACTCGCTGGAGATCATGGACAACACGTGTATTAGAGCAGCTGAGAGCTACGCGAGGATAGGGCTTCCGACGGACGCTGAGGGGATGATAATAGTAGAGTTCGACGGAAAGCCCAGCGTGGTGAGCGAGCAGATAGATGAAGCTAGAAGGATCGTCGAAAAGTTCGAGCCCGTGAGTCTAGAGTTTTCGGACGACCCCAACAGGAGGATGCAGCTTTGGAAGGCTAGGAAGTCCGTTCTGCCGGCTCTCTCCAGGCTCGAGGGAGGCTTGGTCTCTACTTCGCTGGCCGACGACATGGTAGTTCCGATGTCCAAAATAGCCGACGCTTTGAAGGCCTACAACGCGATAGCTGGGAAGTACGACGTAGTGATAGGGCTATACGGTCACGCTGGTGACGGGAACCTCCACGCTAAGTTCTTGCTGAACGTGACGGACTTGGAGTCTTGGAAGAAAGCGTTCAAAGCTTGCTGGGAAATCTACGAGAGAACTGTTAGCCTAGGAGGGGCGCTAAGCGGAGAACACGGAGTAGGGTTCACGAAGTCGCCATTCATGAAGCTGGAGCATGCGAGCGACCTCGACGTGATGAGGATTATCAAGAAAGCGCTAGACCCGAAAAACATACTCAACCCCGGGAAGCTAGCGCTAGAAAAGGACGTAGATAGCTTCGTTTACAAGCTCAGGTATCCTGTAGAGGGGGTTTAGGTGAAGGACGAAATACTAAGGGAAATACTCACGTGCACGGAGTGCGGCTACTGCAAGCAAGTCTGCCCGATCTACGACGTGGTCGGGTGGGAGACGTTCTCTCCGAGGGGGAGGATCAACTTGACGTACGGCTTCCTGCTCGAAGCGCTCAAGTACACGGAAAAGGCTGGAAGTGCCTTGTTTTCCTGCTTGGGCTGTGGAGTGGGAGAGATTAGGTGTCCTTCCAAGATACGCATCAGAAAAATCATGTTCAGAGGCAAGCAAGAAGCCTTGAAAAGAGGTGCTAAACCGACCAAAAAGCAAGCAGAGCTCTTGGAGAACGTCTTGAAGGCAAAGAACATATACGGCAAAAAGCTGCCCGAAAGGAAAGTTTCGAAGGACGTAGTTTTCTTCAGCGGTTGCATCATACCTCTAGAGGAGGAGTCGGTGCACAAGTCTGTCCTCAAGCTGGTATCCGAGTTTCTGCCGGGAGCAGAAGTTTTGGACGGCATTTGTTGCGGAAGGCCGCTCCTTGCGCTAGGAGAAGTGGAAAAGTTTAGGAGCTACGCTGAGGAGCTGGCAAGAGAGCTTCAGGATAGGGAAGTAGTGGTAGCTTGTCCCTCTTGCTACGAAGCTCTGAAGACCTGGTACCAAGAGGAGGCTGGAATAAGCTTGAACGTGAAGCACTTGCTGGAGTACGTAGATGACGGTAGGCTAGCAAAGAGCCTCAGCTCTAAGGTGGTAGTACACGACCCTTGCTCATTAAGAAGGGAGCCCGACGTTTTAAGAAAGTGCAGGTCCTTGCTGGAATCCCTCGGGGCCAAAGTGGTGGAGCCTAGCAAGAAGTTCGAGTGGACGCTGTGCTGCGGTTCCGGTCACAAGCTCATGAGCGAAGAAGAGCTAGGGAGAAGGGTGTCCGAGAAGAGAGGAGAGGACTTGGTTAAAACGGGCGCTGACGTTGTTGTGACGATCTGCCCGGAATGCGCTAGAATGCTTAAAGCATCTTTGCAGCCTAAGGTAAAGGTAGTAGACGTGTATACCTTGCTGTCAGGGGCCGTTGCGTGATGGAAGCCTGGCTTATACCGCTGCTACTGTTCACAGCCTCGATGGTAGTGGCGTCGCTCTACGGCTTAAGCATGTACTTCAAGTTCTTCTACTGGCTGCTCAGGAGGCGCAAAGTAAAGCAAGCGAAGGTAAAGCCGCTGGACAACCCTCCGATGGTATCCGTGCTAATTCCCGTGTACAACGAGGGAGAGCTCGTTAGAAGAACCCTGGATGCTTGCTTGAAGATGAACTACCCGAAGGATAGGATGGAGATAGTGGTGGTGGACGATTCGACGGACGAGACCGTCGACATCTTGAAGGAGTACGAAGCCAAGCACCCAAGCTTGGTAAGGGTGATCCGAAGGGAGAGCAACGAAGGGAGAAAGGTAGGAGCGCTAAATTACGGCTTGCAGTTCTGCAAGGGAAAGTATATCCTTGTGCTCGACGCCGACCACGCCCCTGAAGAGGACCTACTTCTGAAGGCGATCCCGGTGTTCCGAAAGGATGAGAAAATAGCGTTCGTTCAATCGGTTTGGAGGTGGGCGAATGCGAGCAAGAACAAGGTCACTAAGAGCTTCTCCACGATATTGGAGGCGCACTTCGACATAGACTACTACGCTAGATCGCAGCAGAACAGCTTTCCGTTCTTCATGGGAACTGCAGGCGTTGTGAAGAAGGAGGTCGTCGAGGAGCTCAACGGATGGAATCCGGAGGTACTCACCGAAGATGTGGACTTCGCCTGCCGTTCGTACTTGAGGGGGTACAGAGGGGTCTTGCTGTACGATAGCGAGAGCTACACGCTAGCTCCGGAAACCATAGAGAGCTTGCGAGAGCAGCAATACAGGTGGGGCAAGGGCCAGATACAGTGCTTGCTGAAGTGGTGGAGGAAGATTGTAGCTTCCAAGAACATGACGCTGAAGCAGAAGGTTGATGGGCTCCTGTTCATGAGCTACTACCTCGTAGTTGGCTTGCTGTTCCTAACCACGTTTTTCGGCGCAGTTTTCTTCCTCTTTTTAGCGGATGAGGTAGCGCTGAGCCGCGTATTCACTAGCTCCACGTGGCTCACAGCTTTTTCGCTGATACTGGTTTCGTGCCTTGGAGCGATACTGGTGTACTGCGCCGAAGCCCTTAAGAAGTACAAAAGCTTCATCAGTTTGACCAACGTCGCCTTTGCAGCCGTGCTAGGCTGCGGCGTGTCCTTGAGGGTGTTTAAAGGAGTGATGGAAGCTCTGCTCGGAGTGAAAACTCCCTTCATAAAAACTTCTAGGAACACTTGCTCTAAGCTGAATCTGAGCTTGAACACCAGGAGAAAAACGGAGCTAGTTTTGGGCATCTTGGGCACGATAGCTTCTCTCAAGGGGATAGCGATATCCTTTCAGCTAAGCTTGGTTCCCGCCGCACTGTTCTCGGTTTTCGTCTTGCTGTACTCGATAGCTTGGATCTTGGCGGCCGTGATAAAATGATTGCTGGAAGACACGGAGCAGCGCTGCTAGCGCTGGTGGTGCTACTTTCCTCCTTAGAGGGCTTTGTTGTCGCAGAAGGACCCTTGGTTATCTCGAGACTGAGGCTCAGCGTAAACGTAACCATAGTCAATGAATCGAACGGAACAGCAAGCCTAGAGCCACTTCTGTACTTCAACATCGGCATGAACAATTCCCGGCAGAGGGTGCTGGTGAAGGAGGTTAGCTGCAGGCTATCGTACGGATTAGATGAAGACGGAAACCCTGTAGCTAAGCTCGAGCCGGACACCTACCAGCTGGGTAGCGGAGAAAGCTTCAGCTTCAGCTACGTGCTGGAAATCGACGTGTACAACTTCTCAATTCCCGACATTAACGCCAGCGAGGCTGGCTCAATAAGCGACGTGCCGACAGAAATAGCGGAGAAGTACGCCAAGCCCTGCGGACCTTGGAAGTACAACGAGAGCGGCTGGGAGTGGATAAAGAACATAGCCTACGACTTAAAGGGCAACGATACCAACGTGCTGGTGATATTGTACAAGTTCATCAAGTGGGTCAAGGACCACTTCACCTACCCCACGAAGCTCGTGGAGTACCCCCAGTACCCCAACGAAACTGAAGTAGATCCGAACACCGGGAAATGGGTAGGAGACTGCGATGACCAAGCCAACTTCTTGATCACTATGTGCAGAATAGTTGGAATACCAGCATTCCTTCAAATAGGGTTCCTCTACGTGGATAGGAATTGGGACAGCGGCTGGATCTACAACGGCACATCTAGGTTCACACTAGAGGATGTTGGCTGGCACGGCTGGGCGATGGTTTACGTTCCTCCTTGGGGATGGCTACCCGTCGACTTGACCGTGTGGAGGAGCTTCCTCGGAGAGCCTGCAGACCATATAATCACAGCTGCCATAAATAGTGCGTTTACTGTCGCCGTGATGAACGTGACTAAGAGCGACTACATAGCGGCCATGAAGGAAACCACGGCCTTTTTGTATGAAAACGGGTTGAAGTGGGTGGAAAGCCAGAAGCTCGAAAAGGTGTACGTCTACTCGAGCGAGTACCCCGAGATCCCCGTGGTCGAGGTGGTCGCAGCAGCAGTCGTGGTGGTAGCTGTAATAGCTTCTTGGATCCTCGTAAAGAGGCGCGAGAGAAGGATGTACAGCGGAGTAGCCATAAAAGTAGTCGAGGGCGAATAAGTTTATAGCTTCTCTTGGGAATTCTTATGTGAAAGGCTATGGAAGCCCGGAGCCTCAAAGCTGCTTTGGTACTGTTTGCAATACTATCGAGCTTTGCCCTGCTAGCTTGCGGAGCGCAGCACAGCAACAGCCAGGGAACGAAGGTCTTCGTGGTCGATGTAAACGACTGCACCATAGACGCAGGCATCGAAGAGTGGATAACGAGAGCGATAGAAGCGGCGGAGAGGGAGAGCAACGCGTGTGTCATCATAAAGCTCAACACCAACGGTGGCTACCTGAGAGCTACGCAGAACATCGTGGACAAGATTCTGAACACCAATGTTGACGTAGTGGTCTACGTGAGCCCCATAGGAGCTAGAGCGTACTCCGCAGGAGCTTACATAGGAGTAGCAGCGAAGTACTTAGTTATGCACAGGTCGACGGTGATAGGCTCGGCTGGGCCGGCATTTCTATACCCTGCAACTCCAGAAGAACGAGCAAAGGTCGTTAACGCCCTAGCCACGTGGATGGAAGCCATAGCTACCGAGAGAGGAAGGAACGTTTCGGCCTGCATCGCCATGGTCCGCAACAACGCTGACTACACAGCAGAGGAGGCGCTGGAGTACGGGGTTGCGAACTGCGTTGCAAGCAGCGAACTGGAAATCTACAGCTTCTTGAACATCTCATCCCCCGAGAGGATAGAGGTTCAAAGGGGGTTGAAGAGCTCCATACTTTCCGTAATAAGCGACCCGCTAGTGCTGTGGCTTCTGGTCGAGCTGGGCGTCATAGCTCTGATCGTGGACATCGTGCACACTAGCGTCGTGCTAACCGCCATAGGGATAGCCATGATAGCCATGGCGCTATACGGCTTCGGAGTGATAGGCGTTAACGTCCTAGCCCTAATCCTACTTCTGCTCGGCACGGCCCTCATAATGCTGGAACTCGTCCAGCCCGGAATTCAAGTTTTCGGAGTGCTGGGCATAGTATCCACGATTTTGGGTCTCATACTGCTCTACAGCGGGGAACCTCTAGTATCCCCAGGGCTTCACCAAGCGGTGGTAGCATCACTGGTCATAGTGGTGCTCGCGTTAGGCGGCTTTTACCTGTACAAGATAAGGGAAGTGCTAGCTTTTAAGAGAACTTTTCACGAGCCTAAGCTGCTAGTTGGCAAGAGAGGCGTAGTAAAGAAGAAAATTAAGCCTAACGAGCCAGGAGTGGTTTTGGTTGCCTCCGAAACATGGAGTGCCGTAGCGGATGAGGTCATCCCAGAGGGAGAGGTGGTAGAGGTTATAAGCGTCGACGGCTTAACGTTACGTGTTAGGCGAGTTAGGGAGGGTGGCGGAGGATGATGGCTGCTCTGACTTGGATACTCGCGCCATTGTTGCAGGGAGTAGAGGCGCTAGCGATATCCGTGGCCATAGTAATTCTCGTGGTCATAGTATTCATGGCCATGGCCATCAAGAGGGTCAACGAATATGAGAGAATCGTGGTGTTCAGGCTGGGAAGGTGCATAGGCGTTAAGGGTCCCGGAATTACGTTCATCATCCCGATAATAGACACCATACAGAGGATCGACTTGAGGGAGCGGTTTATCGCCGTTCCTCACCAAACGTGCATTACCAAGGACAACTCACCGATAGATATCGACTTTCTGATATACTACAAGGTCGTAGATCCGATGAGCAGCGTGCTTCAAGTCCAGAACTTCGAGGGAGCTGCGGTAGGTCTTGCTACCACTACCTTGAGGGCGGTAGTTGGAGACATCCTTCTAGACGACGTCCTTGCCAAGAGGGAGTACATAAACAACGTACTTAGAACCAAGTTGGACGAAGTAACGGAGCGCTGGGGAGTTAAGATCACTAGCGTTGAAATCAGAGAGATAAAGCCCCCTAAGGACGTTCAGGAGGCTATGATAAAGCAAATGGCTGCTGAGAGAACCAGAAGAGCTATGGTGCTGGAGGCCGAGGGAAAGCGGGAGTCCGCCATTAAGATAGCGGAGGGTGAAAAGCAGTCCGCCATACTTAGAGCTGAGGGGCAAAAGCAGTCTGCTGTACTGCAAGCTGAAGGAGAGAGGCAAGCTGCAATTCTGAGGGCGGAGGGCTATGCTAAGGCCTTGGAGATGGTCTACGAGGCAGCTAAGAAGATAGACCCCAAGACCATCACGATCCAGTACTTGGAGACGCTGAAAGCGCTCGGCAGCAGCCCAGCAACGAAGTTCGTCTTCCCCATGGAGTTCATGTCGCTCATCAAGCCGCTGAGGGAGTTTGCAGAAAAGAGCACTGAAGAGAAGGGTGAGAAGGGTGAGCCTTCTTAGGGAGGAACGGGGTGACAGACCTGGCTTCATGGAAAGCATAGGGTGGATACTCTACATATTCACCGCGGGGTTCATACTTTTCATATACGGGATCATGGGGGCTGAAAGCGACCTGTCTAGGACGGCCAGCTTAGTCATGGGAGCGATATTGATGATTTCCATGGTTTACTACCTCATGAGAAGAGGGGGAGCTATCTCCCAAGGGTAGTTCATGGCCCCATTTTATATAAGTGTGAAGCGCACATTTTCTAGGTGGGCTTGCCATGGACGTTTTCGAAGCTATTTACGGGCGTAGGAGCATCAGAAGCTACCTAGACGATCCGGTTCCTGACGAGGACTTGGAGAAAATTTTAGAAGCTGCTACCATGGCTCCTTCGGCTGGAAACCTCCAGCCTTGGGAGTTCATAGTAGTTAGGGACGACGTGAGAAAGGAGCTATTAGCTAGAGCCGCATACGGCCAGTACTGGATGGCAGAGGCTCCAGTGCTGGTCGTAGTGTGCGCGAACTTGGACGTATCTGGAAGCCACTACGGAGAGAGGGGAAGGAGCTTGTACTCGATACAGGACACGGCAGCTGCCATCCAAAACATGCTACTAGCTGCTTACGCGCTCGGGTACGGAACGTGCTGGGTAGGGGCTTTCGACGAAGAAGCCGTCAGGGAAATAGTAAAAGCTCCCAAGCGGGTTAGGCCTGTTGCCATAATAACTGTGGGCAAGCCCGCCGAGAACCCTAGGCCCAGGGGGAGGAAGCCCCTTATAGAGGTGGTTCACTACGAAGAGTACGAAAGAACCGTTTAAGTTGCTGGAGCACCCCAGAGCCTGGACAAGACTGCTGCACCCCAGGCCCGTGGTGCTTGTAGTCTCGCTAATAGACGAGAAAAAGGCGAACGTGATGGCAGCATCCTGGGTAACTCCAGTTAGCGTGAACCCTCCTCTGGTAGCGGTTTGCATAACGAAAAGGCGCTACACCTACACGCTGATAAAGAAGAACAACGAGTTCACGATCAACGTTCCTCCACTGGACATGGTTAGGAAGGTACACTACACGGGCGTCCACAGCGGAAGGGACGTCAACAAAATCCAGAAGTGCAACCTCTCGCTGGTTCCAGCGAAGAAGGTCAGCACACCCATCATAAAGGAGTGCATCGCGGCGCTGGAGTGCTTGCTGGAGGCCGAATACCCTGCTGGCGACCACAACATACTGCTGGGAAGAGTGATAGCAGCGCATGTCAAGGAGGAGCTCTTCGAGAACAACATGTGGAAAGAAGATTCCAACGTCTTGCTGCACGTAGGTGCTAATGTATACTCTGTACCGCTGAACTACACGGAGGTAGAAGTCTAGGGGGGAGCGCACTTGCCATTCGCGGTGGAGATAAATGAAAAGTACTGCAAGGGGTGCGGCATATGCATAGCCTTCTGCCCAAAAGGAGTGTTCGAGTGGTCCGGAAGAATCAACGAAAGGGGCTACAAGGTTCCCGAGCCTAGGTACCTAGAAAAGTGCGTTGGGTGCAAGATATGCACCCTTTACTGCCCGGATTTCGCGATAACCGTTAGGAAGAGTTGAGGTGCGAAGGTGGGAGAAGAAACCGAGCGAAAGCTAGCCGAGCTAAAAAAGTACTTAGAGAACAGAATCAGGGAGCTCTCTGAGGAGCTAGAGCTACTGAAGCTGAGCTTGAGAATGGTAGACGAAGCCCTTTCCAAGGTTAGCTTCAAGACCGCTGAGCAGTTGATGGAGAAGAAGCCTAAGGAAGTGGAAGCGCCTGTCGTGGAAAGGAAGGAGATAGTAGCTGCCGTTCCAGAAAAAGTCTCGTACGAAAGGGAGATACCGATACTATCGAGGGACGGCGTGCTGCTGGGCAAGGTTTACGTGGCAAGGGATCACCTCCGCATAGTCCCAGAGCAAGGAATGGAGTTCGATGTTTCCAGCCCGCCGTTCAAAAACTTCGTTATCGCAAAGGTGCTCAAGGGCATGAGAGAGAAGGACATGGACAGAGTTTTCAACGGGCAGCTGGAGCTTGACAAGGCGATAGAGTTCGACTACAGCACCGACGATAGAAACAACCTCAAAGAGCTGGTGGTGAAAAACTACAGGGACGAGAACAGGCTGAGGGAAATCGTAAACGCCGTAAGGTGGGCCTTCAGGATACTCTACGAGAAGAAGCAGAGAGGAGCCTAGTCGTCCCACGGGCTGCCCTTAGCTCCTCTAGTATCATTAGTAGATCTGTAGCTTTTTCCAAGACGAAATCGGGCTTCGCTTCCCTAAACCTTTCCCTCGAACCGAAGCCCGTGAGCACACCTATCGAAACGCACCCGAGGGCCTTGGCATTCTTCAAATCCGATAAGCCGTCGCTAACCACTGCTACTTCGCTTGGCTTCAAGCCTAGCTTTTCAATCGTGCTCTGCAAGTGTTCCAAATTTGGCTTAGGCTTGCTCACGTCGTTTCTGGTCACCACAACGTCGAAAAGGTCTTTCAACCCCTCGCTCTCGATGAGCTTTTGAACTATTCTTCTCGACGAAAACGTGAACAGAGCGAGCTTGAACCCCATCCTCTTAAGCATCGAGAGCATCTCCTTAACGTTGGGATACAGCTTGGATTTCCCAAGTCGCTTCAGCTCCAGCTCGCAGAGCACTTCGTCTACTTCGGAGCTTATTTTCTCGAGCAGATCCGGGCTCGCCTTCCCGATTTTTATCAGATATTGGAAGGCCCTCTCCTTGTTCCTCTCTATGTAGTCGCTAGCAGAGAGCAAGCGCTCTGGAACTCCGTGCTTAGCGAGAACCTTTAGCACGGCCTTTCTAGTTTCCTCTAAGTCCAGCGGCGTGTCCAGCAGCGTCCCGTCCAAGTCGAAAACTATCCCCTTCAGCACGAGAAGTGGAGTGGATGTTAAGTTTATAAGCCATATCGCGATAGATATCCTTGGAAGGGACTTAAAATGCTCTACTCAAGGCTCGTTGAAGCTTACGAGAAGATTGAAGCCACCACAAAGCGGATCGAGATGACAGACTGCTTGGTTAGGCTTTTCCGAGAGACTCCTAAGGAGCTCATCCACAAGGTCGTGTACTTAACCCAAGGGAAGATATACCCGGACTACTTGGGAATCGAGCTGGGAATAGCGGAAAGAATGGCCATGCGCTCGCTTTCTATAGCAACTGGAGTTTCGTTCAACGAAATCGAGGAGATATTGAAGAAGCTTGGCGACATAGGCAAGGTTGCCGAGTACATAGCTTCGAGAAGAAAGCAGGCTACGCTGTTCCAGTTCGCGAAGACCCCGCTTACCGTCGAAAAAGTATACGAGACGTTGGACAAGATAGCTAAGACCGCGGGGGAGGGAAGCCAAGACCTGAAGATAAGGCTGCTAGCTGGCCTTCTTAACGATGCGACGCCGAAGGAGGCAAAATACTTAGTTAGAACAGTAACGGGAAAGTTGAGGCTCGGCATAGCCGACATGACGATACTGGATGCGCTTTCCATAGCGTTCTTCGGCACGAAAGATCCTAGGCCGATCTTGGAGAGAGCTTACAACTTGTGCAGCGATTTGGGCAAGGTGGCTAGGCTAGCTGCCGAGAAGAACTTGGACGCCTTGAAGAGCTTCAAGCCCATAATAGGCATACCAGTTAGGCCGATGCTGGCCGAGCGGCTGAGCGATCCCAAGGAAATACTCGCTAAGCTAAACTACAGCTGCGCTGCCGAATTCAAGTACGACGGCGAAAGGGTGCAGATACACAAGAACGGAGAGAAGGTGAAGCTGTTTTCCAGGAGGCTCGAGGACATAACCCACCAGTACCCCGATGTCTGCGAGTACGTTAAGAAGTACGTGAAGGCTAACAGAGCTATACTCGAAGCGGAGATCGTCGCCATAGATCCGGATACCCTAGAGATGAGGCCTTTCCAAGAGCTAATGCACAGGAAGAGAAGGCACAACATCGCGGAGGCTATGGCCCAGTACCCGGTTGCGCTGTACTTCTTCGACATAATACTGCTGGAGGACGAGGACTTGACGCAAGTTCCCTACGTTGAGCGCAGGAAGAAGCTAGAAGAAGTTGTAGTGGAGAGCGACCACACGCACCTGGCGGAGCGAAAGGTCATAGAGGACCAAGAGGACTTGGAGAAGTTCTTCGAGTACGCTGTGGAGCAGGGCTGTGAGGGAATAATGTGCAAGTCCACCAGCAAGGACTCGGTTTACCAAGCTGGAAACCGGGGCTGGCTTTGGATAAAGTACAAGCGCGACTACGCAGCTGAGCTAACCGACACTTTGGACCTGGTGGTTGTAGGCGCCTTCTACGGAAAGGGCAAGAGAGCCGGAAAGTACGGAGCTTTGCTGATGGCAGCTTACGATCCCCAAAGCGACAAGTTCTACACCGTTTGCAAGGTCGGAACGGGCTTCACCGACGAAGACCTCGAAAAGCTACCGGAAATGCTGAAGGAGTACAAGATCGAGCACAGACACCCTAGAGTCGTCAGCGAAATGGAGGCGGACGTTTGGTTCGTGCCCGCCATGGTCCTGGAAATAACGGGAGCCGAGATAACGCTATCCCCGCTGCACACGTGCGCCAAAGGCGTCATAAGGCCAGAAGCAGGCTTGGCCTTGAGGTTCCCGAGGTTCACCGGAAGGTGGAGAACCGACAAGTCGCCAGAAGACGCTACTACGGTGAAGGAAATAATCGAAATGTACAGAAGCCAGAAGAGGATAAAGGTAGCTGGGTAGCTACTTTAGCAGCTTGTCCTCGTACTCTTGTATGTGCTTCACCGACTGCTTAACGTCTGCAAATAGCTTTCTTGCCTTCTCCACGTCCTCTGCGAGGACCTTCGTCCGGCCGTTGCTCTTCGCTATTATGGCTGATGGCATCATCAGCTGAACCGCGTACCTCAGGGAGCTCTCCACGCCTATTTTAACGAGGGCTTCCAGCGCTTTTTCGTCCAGGTCAACCTTCTCCTCCCTAGCTCTGATCTTGAGGATTTCTCTGATTTCGTCCTCGCTGTACATGGTGGTCTTTATGATCAGCAGCCTGTCCAAAAGGTCCAGCGGTAAGCCGTGCGGGCTCACCACGTCAGTTCCGCGTATTGTCGTCATGCCCCTGTTGCTGGCCAGTATCAGTATCGGGGCAAGCTCGCTTTCCATGGCCCTGGCCAAGAAGGATAGGGCTTCGATGTCGAGCATGTGCACGTCGTCGATGAACAGCACGCCTGGGATGATCTCCGCTCTGCCCTCGTCCACCCACTCCTTCACCAGCTTGTCGCCGTATTGCCTAGTCTCCGGCGAGATTTCCTTGGTCTCCCTTCCTCCGAAGAACAAGCTGAATATGCTGCCCCTAGCTTCGTTCACCTCGTCTAGGTCGTGGAGCGTTACGGTGTGGATGAACTCCTTTTCCTTCACTATCGGGCCGTCGGGCATGGGAACCTTGGCGCTAGCTTCCACGTCGTAGCCCTCTACTTTCTCGCCTCTGTAGTCGGAGCACCTCCCCAGCCTCGTTACCCTGCCGCTCTCGGCGTCTATCCATATCACGTCCCCCACTTGAACTCCCTTGGAAAGCAGCTCCATGGTAACTTGGGCGTCTACGCTGAGCCTCCGCTCCTCTTTCTTGGTCTTCAGGGCTATCCTAGCTCCGCTGGGAACTTGCTGGTAGGGGTTGTACGGGTGCCTAGTGGTCTTTATCTCCAAGTCAGTTACCACGCCCTCGTAAACCTTCCTGAACTCGTGTATCCTCACGCCTATGGCCTTCCTCATCGCTTGCATCAGCACTTCCGTCTTTTTCAGCTCGCTGGAGTACACCTCGGAGCCGGAAAGGGCCATGAAGGGAACGTCAGGCCCTAGCTCCCTAGCTATTCCGACCGCTATGGCCGTCTTCCCAGTCCCAGGAGGCCCTACCAAGAACACAGCCCTTCCTGCCATCTTTCCCTCTTTTATCATCTTGACGACTATTCCAGCTGCTTCCCTAGCCTCCTTCTGACCTACCATGCCTTGAGCTACAGGTAACGCTCTTCCCTTTTCGTCTAAGCCTAGTCCCCTTATGTGGCTGTGGGCTCCTATCCTCTCGAACCTAGCGGCAACGGACCTCACGTGGGACAAGCTCACCACCTCCGCTATCAAGCGGTGAGAACTTGTACGGCCTTATTATGAATGCGACGACACTTATATATGCATCTGGTTCCCTAGTTGGAAAAACGTCTGCTCCGAGCCATTTGAACCAACGTGGATGCCCATGTCGCCTCCTTCCATAAAGGCAATCTTTCAAAGATCTTGTCCCAATTGCGGAGGGGACGTCTCCGATTTTAGGTTGAGCATAGGAGCGCCTTGCAAAAAATGTTTGCCCATCCCAGATAACGAGCTTCTCGAAAAGCGTAACCAGCTCAGCTTCGAAGAGTTTTTGAAGCTCATGTACGAGGAACTGAAGTCTAGGGGGAAGCTGCTAGGGCTAAAAGAGAAGTTCGAGGACGACTTGAGAGTAGAGGACTTCTCGAAGGTCTTCGAGCAGGTCGTTGGGAACAAGCCGTGGAGCGCCCAAAGGAAGTGGGCGAGAAGGGTCCTAAGGGGGATAAGCTTCTCGATAGCTGCTCCTACGGGCACCGGAAAAACTGTTTTCGGAGTGGTAATGGCGCTGTACTTAGCGATGAAGCAGCAAAAGCGGACATTGATCTTGGTACCCACCACCGTGCTGGCCAACCAAGTGCACCAAAAGCTAGTCGATTTCTTGAGCAGGCTTGGAAGCAGCACCGAAGTAGCTGCTTACCACTCCCTTTTGAGCAAGAGGAGGAAGGAGGAAGAGCTAGGAAAAATGGGACGCGCCGAAATAGTTGTGCTTACGAGCACGTTCGTCATCAGAAGAAAGGAGCTTTTAGAGGGTAAAACCTTCGACTTCGTCTTCGTGGACGACGTGGATGCGTTCCTCAGGTCTTCGAAGACGTTCGACGTTGTGCTGAAAGCAGTTGGAGTTTCGGACAGCGACTTGAAGGTTGCGGAGGAAGTCCTCCGCTTAAGAACAGAAGTCAACAAAGCCTTCAGAAGGAAGCGAGGTAACCTAAACGAGCTACTGAGCCGCTTGGAAGAGGCCTCTAGGAGGCTGCGCGACAAGCGAGAGAAGTACGGAGTAATAGTGGTTTCCGGGGCCTCTACCAGAGCTAGGAGAACGAAGAGAGTTAGGATTCTAAGGGAGCTGTTCAACTTCGAAGTTGGAGGGGGGTTCGAGGGGCTTAGGAAAATTGTAGATGCCTACCTAGAGCTCCACGAAAAGCCAGAAGAAGTTGCGGTGAGGCTGGTTAAGAGGCTCGGAGGAGGAGGGTTAGTTTTCGTTCCGATGCACTTGGGGCTGGAGGGAGCTAGAAGACTGAAGGAGCTCTTGGAAAAAAGCGGAATAAGGGCCGAGGTTTTCAGCAGACGGCTCTTGAAGTACATAGAGGCCTTTAAGAGTGGAAAGCTCGATGTTCTCATCGGCGTAGCTTCCTACAGGAGCCCGCTAGCTAGGGGGCTAGACCTTCCGGAAACCGTCAGGTACGCGGTTTTCGTCGGCGTTCCGAAGTTCGTCGTGAAGCTAGACGTAGAGGACTTGAGTCCCTACAAGTGGATCGCCCTCCTCTCGAACCTAAGGGACGTAGCTCCCAGCGAGCACAAGCTCAGGATAGACTACTACGTGAGCTTGCTGCGCACGGACATGAAGTACCTATCTCGGCCAGTTCACGAAGCTGTGGTGAAGGCAATAAGAGAGGGCGAGGAGCTAAAGGGCTTTTTGGGGAAGATAAAGGCGGATTACGAGGAGGTACTATCGTTCCTTAGGGAGCTCGTAGCTGACGAGGAGATAAGGAAGAAGATAGCTGAGGCCTCCCACCTTTCGCTCAAGCTGGACGGCGAAATACCTGTGCTTTCCGTTGCTGACCCCGTGGGCTACTTGCAAGCTTCCGGCAGGACGTCTAGAATGTTCGCTGGAGGCCTAACGCTCGGCCTGTCGATCGTTCTAGTGGACGACGAAAAAGCGTTCAACGGCCTCAAGCGGGACTTAAGGTGGTTCGATGTAGACGCACGATGGAAGCGGTTGAACGATCTGGACCTAGACGAGGTGCTGAAGAAGATAGACGAGGATAGGGAGCTCGTTCGCAAGATAACGTCTGGAGAAAGGATCGATAAGAGGCTCGTGGACGATATACGCACAGTTCTGCTCGTCGTGGAATCGCCCAACAAGGCTAGAACCATAGCCAGGTTCTTCGGGAGGCCGCAAACCTTCAAGGTCGGTTCGCTGAAGGTCTACGAAGTTAGCTTCGCCAACTTCATACTGATGATAACCTCCACTGGAGGGCACATCTACGACCTTTCGACGAAGGGAGGATTCCACGGCGTCCTGCTCGAGGGCGAAAGGGTAACTCCTCTCTACACGACGATAAAGAAGTGCTTGAACTGCGGGGAGCAAACCACGGATCCAGATGCGACCGTTTGTCCCAGGTGCAAGCTTCCCAGGCTCTCGGATAAGATGGAGGTCGTGAAATCTCTGAGGGAGCTAGCCAAGGACGCTGACGTGCTTTACGTAGGCACCGACGCGGACTCCGAAGGCGAGAAGATAGGGTGGGACGTCATCCAAGCCCTCAAGCCCTTCGTAAGGGAAGCTAAGAGGATAGAGTTCCACGAGGTTACCAAGAGGGCCATAATGGAGGCCCTCAGGAACCCCAAGGACATCAACGAGAGGCTCGTGGAGGCGCAGATAGTTAGGAGGATAGAGGACAGGTGGATAGGC
>Ga0180302_10000189_pt1 | contig 25847 bp, 25 predicted proteins | sample GuaBasSediGuay17_FD_121794 | JGI IMG/M metagenome (GOLD analysis project Ga0180302, IMG submission 121794) | Subseafloor sediment microbial communities from Guaymas Basin, Gulf of California, Mexico - Guay17, Core 4571-4, 12-15 cm | ecosystem: Environmental > Aquatic > Marine > Hydrothermal... | reverse complement strand
TTTCCATTCTTTACTAGAAAAGAGCAAAAATACTCATACTTTCTCTATCTGAAGGAATACAAAACTAAAAATGACTCAGGGGGACGACAGTCATTCATGTAGTAATTGTATTTAACAAAGAGTGGTGGGGCCGCCGGGACTTGAACCCGGGTCTTGGCCGAGTACCTTTAGGTACCCGTCCACCAGCGCCCCAGGCTGGCCTTAGGTACTAGTCAGTATATCCTACCAGGCTGGACCACGGCCCCCATCCCACATATTTAACCTTTTATTAATAATCCTTTCGGGTCTAAGTCATAACTCTTTGATCATTCTAGGACTAACACTTAAACCATCAGTGGTCACCAAGCTATCCTTAAGGTCTTAATCTCAAATGGTCTCAGTTTTATCTCAATACAATGGTCTTCTTTTGCCTTTAAAACCTTGATAACTCTTCCGTCGGCCGTTACCTCTTCAATCCTCTTAAAGTCCCTGAAGAAACGTACTCTAGCTACGTTATCTCGCCCCTCAGCTTCATAGATTCTTATAATTAATCGTCCTTTCTCCACATATATAGCTGATGTCATGACTCCTTTTGGTTCCACGGACAAAAAGCTAAATTGCCTAGGTAACTCTCCGTCAGATTTAGACACGAACTTAGCTAATAAGGGCGCATTGTATTCTGCTCCTAATATGTGGGGGTAAAACCAATTTGCTTCTTTAACATGAGGCACTAGAGCGTACTCGTACTTGTTAACTTCACCTTCCATGAAGCCTCTCCAACTCTCGCCTTTATACTCAAAGGCAGTAGATCTCATCAACGTCAGGAATATAGTTCCATCAACTATATTGTTCCCTGGTAACCCTTTATTAAGTAGACAAAGGCCCTTAATTTCATTTGAGTAATCCACCCAGTTTAAAGCTGGATACTCGCCTTCATCCCTTTCTATCCAGCCGAAGGGTATCTCATGCCTTATCTTTCCATCCTTGATATTCGTAGGGAAGCATACCCTTAATCTGTAATGCTTTCCGTGATGCTCTATGAGAGTCTCAACCTCCACTCTTGGCACTCTTGAGTACAAGTAGATATATTGCACGTAGCGTAACCTTATCGTGGTCCAAAATCTTATCTTTCCAGAAACCTTGAGAGCAGCTCTCACAGGTCCTGTCTCTACTAACTCAACCCTTTCAACTCCAAACCTAGATTCCTCATATCCCCACAGTTTGTCATCTCCTATCTGATAGTACCTTTTAGCTAAAGCAAGTTCACCATTCGTTAGTTCATGACCCTCCTTATACTCTTCATAGATCATAGCTAACCTCTTTGGATACGGATCTTTAGGGTTAGGCAAGGGCATGATGTTGTAGAAGTCTCCTCTGTCTATCTGTAGTATGACATTATTGAAGAATGGTCTCTCAAGTGAGACAAACTCCTCTCCTGTGCTCTTATCAATTAAGCTTTTAATTGTTCCGTCTTCATTAAGGCTGACTTTGAAGAATTCATTTTCAATTGTAAGTCCACACCCCCTCACATCGGTCACATATTCTTTATGCCGATCTTCAACTATGTTGAATATCTTGTAACCTAAAGGCGGAATTTCCGCTACAAAGATCAGAGTAGCGCTCTTAATTCCATTATTATTAGTCTCTCTTTGAAAATCACCTGAATTGTTTGAAGACGACTCATCTCTAGGTTCAGGTAAATGACTTGGAGGTCTTTCACCATAAAGCTCCTGCTCGACTAGTTGATAAGGAATTTCTCTATCCCCGTCCAACACTCTTACTCCAGTGATGCCTTTGTCTATAAAATTTAGTCTAACCTTGACTACATCTACTCTAAAATAAGGTAAGGGATTGAAAACTATTAGTGGAAGCCCTGAGACGTCTGAATAAGCTTTGGAGGCGATATAGTCAAGTGCTTTGGAAGTCAACGAATCTAATTTCTCCTCAATCTCATCAAGTACTCTCAAGGCCCAGAGATACACTGAGTCCACGCAACTTCCAGCGATCACGTCATGAAACTGCACCATGAATAGCTTTTCCCAACAATGCCTGATCTCTTCAACTGGATAATCCCAACCCAAAAGAGCAGCTGCTGAAGCTACGGTCTCGGTAGATAATAGCTTGTACTCAACTCTCCTAACTCTCTGCTTAATCTTTATTCTGCTGCCATAAGTTCCAGTTAATGTTGGGTTCATATCACCGATCTTGATAGGAAATTCATGCCCTGATCTCTCTAAATCATGAAAGAATTTACTAGGCGTTGAGAAGTGAATTTCAACATTATCAAGGAATTGTTTTAATAGTTTTACAACTCTTGGTAACTCTCTATCAGGGATCGCGTAATCCCCTCCTGACATCAATAAAATACTCTCTCCTAGAATTTTATTCAACTCTTTAATTAATTTCCTAAACTCTTTAAAATCCTTAGGCACGGCTCCTCCATAACCACCATAATAAGAGAGTACTTTAGAGGGTCCTAACCCCCTCCAGATAAAGATTTTAGGTGGGTCCTCGTTAAGCCCTCGACTGAATTGAACATACTTCAGACCACAAATTGTGGCTATCTGAGGTATTTGAGCGTTATTCCCGAAGACGTCACCTAGCCAAAGTGTTTCTGTGCTCCCTCCAAAGGACTCAATGAGTTCCTTACCTAATAACACGTTCCTAAGGAACGATTCTCCTAAGACCATGTTGTTATCAGTCTGTATGTAGGGAGTCGTCGCCTCAATGCGGCCTGAGGTCACGAGCTTCCTTAAATAGTTGAGGCGTTCAGGTATTAAAGATGCTGCTAACTTCAACAAGAAGGCTTGTTCAAATAGGAAAGTGTAGTCAGGATTCTCCTTAGCTAAGTTAAGTACTTCGGTTAAAATGTATCTAACTCGAGGTAAATACTTTTCAAAGGTTCTCAAATAAGCTAAGTCGTAATGAAAGCTAGGTATAATATGAACTTTTAATTTATCCATGTAAGCACATAATGTCCTTAGTAAGTTAAAACTTTCTCTGAAGATTAACTTAACTTCGCTAAAAGCAGTTAACCATGTGACTTATAAAGAGAGATAAAAGCTCAATCCTTTCTACCCATATGTACTACATGTGAAATTAGTAGCTACGCTTATGCTTGACATCAAATACACTATTGGCATAGCACTTATGGCAGCGCTTTTAATTACTTTAGCCTTAGTTCAAGGAGTAATTCTATGCGCTCACGTAGTTAAAATACGCGTGAGACTAGTTAAAGTAGACATTCTCTTTTTCCTAGTCCTTTATCTTTTAACAATAATTGGACATGAGGCTTTACATGTAGTGTTCATGAAATTCCTAGGTGTTGATATACTTTGTTTGAAGTTGATTATGATGTTTAAAGTAGTTCCTATAGCACTAATGATAATGTACGATGAAATCAGCCTAAGTAAGTATATGTTAGTCTCACTTGCTCCTTAAGTTATCTCAATATCCTTATTAGTGTCTGCGATAATTCTTGTGAATATAGTCGTGGAGTATGCGTTCTACATAGGATACCTCTTTTCCCTTAATGTACGGATTATACTCTATTCACTTAGTTTCTTCTGCAGTAAATTTTATGGAATCGTCTATACACTGATAAAGGCTAGAACGTTGAGAGAAGTTTTGGAGAACGGTTTTAGAGAAGGATGAAGTTAAGAAGTACAGGTTACACGTAGAAGGCTGAGTTTATTCTTCCTAAAACATTATGTCTGTATTAAATCAAATCGCTCACACTAGTAGCCACCACGTGTCTCCTAACATGAATTATTTTATCCCTAATCGAAGAAATTAATTTCTTAATCTCACCTCCACTAAGCCTTCTCAAGTCAATGAAGACAAATATCCCATAATAGTTAGCTATCAACAATGGATCTATTCTCAAGACTACATCTAATTTTTCGCATACCTTGATGAAATCTTCAGGCCTCTCGACCTCTATATAATCCCTGGGCATGATCTCGGTTATGAATGACGAGTTTAAGTAATAATCGCATAAACATTAAAAGTGCTATCTCAGTATTACAGTAAAACAGAAAAAGCCATCTTATCCCGAAGAATGAGTTCAAAAAGAGGTTGATATGGCTGAAGAATTAGCCAAAGCATTGGAGAGAATGTTTAGTAAGAAGCTAGTGTTCGTTAATGGTTATCTTAACAAGCACTATGTGTTTAAAGATAGGCATCATGCTGGTGAGGTATTAGCTGACATAATAAGTAATAACATTGAAGTGGAGAACGTCTTTGTGATGGTCATACCTTGTGGAGGAGTCCCGGTTGGTTGTGTTGTATCTAAGAGATTAGAGATACCTTTAGATTTACTAGTATGTCGCAAGGTCTTAATACCATGGAATAGAGAGGCTGGTTATGGGGCCGTAGCTCCTGATGGTTCCGTGGTCCTAAATCAATCACTCTTAAAGTATCTAGGCTTCTCTAAAAGAGAAGTAGAAAAGCATGTTGAAGAGACGCTAATGGAGATTAAGAGGAGAATTAAGCTCTTCAGAGGAACAGAGGAGTACAGGGCAATAAGGGAGAATGTAGTAGTGATAGATGATGGTATAGCATCAGAATATACAATGTTAGCTGCTGTGAAATTCCTTAGAAAGTTGAAGGAGGTTAAAGAGATAATTGTAGCAACTCCAACAGCACCACTCTCCTCAATTTCTCTCCTAATGCCACATATCGACCTCATGATATGTCTTAACGTGAGGACAGAGATTTACGGTTTTGCCGTAGCTGACTCATACAGAGAGTGGTATGATGTGTCAGATGAAGAGGTGTTAGAATATCTTTTAGAGCTAAAAGACCTTTACATTCCCAACAAACTCAAGAGACTAGGTTCCAATCTTTAAAGGTAATCCCTTAACTTGGCATAAAAACGAAGAGAGGTAGGGTATCGTAACTATCAGAAATAGAAGCCTTAAGATATCTGAGATCATTCCCACTTTGAACATGTTCCACAGCCTTATACACTTGGAGCCATAAATTATCGCCATAGGTGGCGTAGTGCTTGGAAGAGCGCTTGAAATAGAGCATGCAAGGCCCGCCGACACAACAGCTGGTAGGGGATTGTATCCGTAACACAGCGATATGTAAGCTGCTAATGGACATGCTATTATCGACGAGGCTGTGTTAGAAGCAGGGTATGTAATAATAAAACCAACTAGAGCACTCAAAGCGCATATAACCCATAAGTCTGGTTTCCATTGAATATACTTTAAGAACAATATTGATACCCATTGAGGAAATCCTGAAGCACTAAGTCCTCTACCGAGAGCTATGCCTCCACCCATTAGAAATACAACGCCCCAATCTATTCCATCTTCAATTTCATTCCACGTCAGTAATGGCCTACCCTCAGATCTAAGCAGACTAAGTAGCAGTAAGATGATTATAGCGGGGGCTGACTCAGGTATAGCTTTAGTTATAAGGTTACTTAACGGAAGCAGTTTAGGATTCATGCTTGCTGCTATCATTAATAGTCCGGGAAAGCTCCAAAGAGTAAGGGCTATGCTAAAGACGAATAATGTCAGCTTCTCTCCTCTCTTTACTCTTCCTAACTTGTTAAGCTCAGAGAGTATAAGGTTTCTTGATACACTTAATGTGGTGCATTTTGGTTTTAATAAGGTGAATACAACGAGCCATGAGACCAGTAAGCCAATTATCGCCTGTGGTGTACCGACAATGAACCAATCAAAGAAGGTAAGCGTAACTCCTGGCATTGATTCCTCTATGACGCTTTTAGCAACTAAATTTGGAGGAGTACTTATAAGTAAGAACATAGCGCCGGCTGTAGCTGCTTGACCCAAGGAGAGCATAGTTGCTTCAGAGTACTCCTTGTACTTCTTATCGTTGAGAAATCCCATTGAAGATAAGTAAGATAGGACTATCGGATAAACTAATGAAGTCGAAGCAGTTATAGATCCTGTTATAGTTAATAAAAACACAGGTAGGCAGGCTATAAAGAAAGTAGTGAGAGCTGGACTACCTCCTTTATACACTAAGGCTAACTTCAGAGCTACTCTTTTGTCAAGTCCCCAAACCTTAAATGCCTTAGCTAAGGCAAATCCTCCTATAAATACCCATATTATCCCTGAAGCAAAGGAAGTAAGGGAATCCTTCCAAGCTATGATGCCAGCCAACGGGAACAATAAACTAGGAATGAGAGCTGTTATAGCTAAGGGTACCACTTCTAAAATCCACCAAGTCGCTACCCAAAATAAAACACCAAGTGAAAATCTTAAACTTATTAGATTAACGTTGTACTCACGTACTACATCAATCATTCCTGGTAATGGTGGAATAACTAACCATACTACGAAAAGTACAGGCCCAAGGCCCAAAGCGACTACTTTCCTAATACTCAACTTCCCCACCTAGGCATCTCATTTGTAAATGAAACATGTGACACTAGATCAGGAGTAAATTAATAAACCTTTATCAAGTAGGCCTTAGGTCGTATTGGCTAAAATATCTTAAGTTTAATTAACTTATCCAGTGCTTTAAGCCCAAATCCGGTCAAAGGCATAAGAACACGTTCCCCTCTATCAATGTCCCCTCTTCTGATAAGTTTCTTGAAAGCTGCCAAAACAGTTGCTGATGTGGGCTCCACAAAGAGCCCCATTCTAGCAAGCTCCTTGAGGGACTCTATAATCTCGGTGTCATTTACTATCACCAAGTCACCCTTGGTATTTTTTATTACGTTGACTACCTGTTCTCCTCTAGGTGGATCCGGCACAGCTATACCATCAGCTAGCGGCTCGCCTATACAAGAATACAAACTTTTACCGTAGAGCATTTCGTATATTGGTGCGCAAGCAGTAGACTGTACACCATATACTCTTGGTACCGACCCTATTAGATCAAGCTCTTTAAACTCAAGAAATCCCTTGTGCACTCCTAACAACAATCCACCGCTTCCTACGGGGACTATAACTGCATCAAATTCCTCCCATGAGGCTTGCTCAACAGCTTCATATGCTAGGGTCTTAATTCCTTCAATAAAGAAAGGATTCCACAAGTGCCCTATATAATATGACTTCCTAGCTCTCTTAAGCGCTTCTCTGTTCACTTCAGCTCTCGAGCCTCTCACCCTTATGACTTCGGCACCATAAGACTTTATCTGTAATACTTTTCCCTCAGGAGCATCTTGAGGAACGAAGACCTTACACTTTATTCCAGCTACTGAGGAGTATGCAGCTATTGCAGCGCCAGCATTTCCTGAAGAATCTTCAACTATTTCTTTAACTCCTATCTCTTTCGCTCTAGAGATCGCTACACTGGCTCCTCTATCCTTGAAAGAACCCGTCGGAAGCAAGTAATCTAATTTTAGGAATGTTATAGCACCCATTAAACTAACTTCTAACATCGGCGTAATGCATTCATTAAGAGTCACAATATTACTATTATTAATTATTGGAAGCAGTTCCCGATATTTCCACATTAGAGACGGCCTGTTATTGAATGCCTCTCTGGATACTTCAATTTCATTTAACTCAACAAATACGTCTAATGGACTACCACATTCGCATCTCCAGAGCAATGTCTTACGCGGATATGTCCTTCCACACACCGAACATTTAATAATGAAGTTGGTCATAATATGATCTCTAACGAAGTGAGATAAATCTTTATATGCCGCAACATATTTATGTAGCATTACAGAAATCTGTACCGATAGACATGCGTGACGTAATGATTATAAAGGATCCTAAGATAGCTAAACTCCTAGCAGATAAGACCAGGAGAGACATTTTGAGATTACTATCTATCCGTGAACTGAGTATATGTCAAATAGCGAAGATATTAAATAAGAATATCTCATCAATAGTACACCATATCAAAAAACTAGAAAGAGCTGGTCTAGTAGAACTTAGCAGAAAAAGTGTAAAGGGAAATGTGGTCGAGAAATTCTATAGAGCTTCTGCGCGACGCTTCATAGTCTCTTTCTCTCTTGAAAGCGAAGAGCACAAACTTGAGGAAAATGAGCTAGCCAAGTGGATTGATCGCATAGCTACTTCGGTTGCCAAGGCTCTTCCATCATTTGGCTTTGAATTAAGTGATGAAGAAGAGGAATTGGCAGCTCAGAAAATAAAGAAGTTGCTAATTAAACAGCAAAAAGCGCTAGAAAAGGTGGCTCTCAGGCAGAAGACACAACTATCCACTAATGGATGTGTCCTCTCTGTATTATTAAGAGTAATTAGCTATACTGTGCTCTTTGAAGATAAAGAGTTCCTAAAAGCCCTCAATGACTTGAGAGAGTTGTTATTTAGAGGTGATAGAAGTTGAGTGAAGTTAAGTACTTGAGAAGAGTACTTGTCTACATAATTAGAGAGTGGAAGCTATTAGTTACAGTAATATCTCTCACAATAATATCGACTTTCATAGGACTCTTAACTCCAGTTCTGGTAAGAGAGGCTGTAAATGATTTAGCATCTGAACACCTAAAGAACCTCTTACTTTACTCCCTCGGTATAATAGCGTTAACAGGGCTTCAAGGAGTAGTATCATTTGGTCAGAATTACTATTCTGAATACCTCTCTCAAAAGATAATATTTAGAATCAGGAACGAGCTTTATAGACATTTACAAGATTTATCATTTAGCTTCTACGATAGAATAGACACTGGACAGATCATAGCAAGGGCTACAGGGGATGTTAACAATATAAGGTCATTTATCAGGTTCTTCTCTAGAGGACTAATTAACTCCGTGATAATGATTATTAGCGCGTTATTAGTAATGCTAAGTATAAGCTATGAATTGACTCTAATTGCTTTAATGATAGCTCCTATAACCATCACGATAGTCATATGGTATGGTAAAAACATTAGACCATTAGCCGAGATGAGAAGGCAGTCCTTTGGTGAACTTAACTCCTATCTACAGGAAACCATAGTAGGAATGAAAGTTATAAAAGCATTAACCAGCGAGGTTTTCTCATTCAATAGATTCATTCCTAAATGTAGAGAATACTTCAATATATCAATAAGAATGGGAAAACTAAGAGCCGTAGTCTGGCCATTGATCTCATTCATAATTGGTGTTGATGTGCTAACCATGTACTGGTATGGAGGAATGAGAGTAATTGAGGGCGTGCTTACCATAGGAGATCTAGTTGCATTCACCATGTACTTAAACATGCTCATGTGGCCATTAATATCCTTAGGATTCTTTACTGCAATTTACCAAAGGGCAATCGTTGCAGCTCGTAGGATATTTGAGATACTTGACATGGAACCTGAGGTTAAGGAAAAGCCTAATGCAGTAGAGCTAAAAAACGTCAGAGGACACATAAAACTCGAGAATGTTTGGTTTAGTTATGATGGAAAGCACTGGGTACTAAAAGACATAAACTTAGAAGTGAAGCCAGGTGAAAAAGTAGCAATAGTAGGACCAGTTGGTTGTGGGAAATCGAGTCTTATAAAACTCATACCGAGGTTCTATGATCCTCAGAGGGGTAGGGTTTTAATTGATGGAATTGATGTTAGAGATGTTAAGATATCTTCACTAAGAAAGAACATAGGAATAGTTCACCAAGATATCTTCATATTCCCTGATACGATAAGGAACAACATAGCATTTGGTAAGCCTAATGCAACATTGCAAGAAATAATGAAAGCTGCCAAGATAGCTAAGATCCACGACTTCATAGTTTCACTACCAAAGAAGTATGACACTCTCGTTGGAGAAAGAGGAGTTACTCTATCAGGTGGACAAAGACAGAGACTAGCAATAGCTAGAGCGCTAATACTCAATCCGAAAATTATAATATTAGACGACTCAACATCACAAGTTGATGTTGAAACTGAAAAAGAAATATATGAAGCTTTAAGGGAGCTCATAAAAGATAAAACCTGTATAATTGTTACACAAAGGTTTTCAACGCTTAGTCTAGCAGATAGGATTGTAGTAATGGATGAGGGCAGGATAGTTGAAGAAGGTACACATGAGGAACTGCTTAAGCGAGGCAGATTATATCCTAAATTGTACAAGACGTTCATAGCCCCTCTTGAAATATTAACTAAGCCGAGGTGATAATTGTGTCACATTGGCACTTTAAGAGGTACATTACAAGCGAATTAGAAGAGAGTAAAGGCAGAGGATTTGATTATAGTCTGCTCAAGGAGCTTTTAAGAATGTTGAAACCATATAAGTTTAAGATAGCTATACCGTTAATGGCTTCCTTTGTTGGTATAATCACAAGCTTAATACTCCCATACGTGACAAAAATAATAGTTGATATAGGAATAGTTAACAGGAACTTAGATGTTTTGGTTAAAATGAGCCTACTCTACTTATTGATCTTGTTAATTTCTTGGATCATCTCATTCTTGAGGAGTTATTATATGTCATGGTTAGCTAACAGAGTGATTTATGACTTCAGAGAGAGGATGTTTCAGCATCTACACGAACTGGATTTGCAATACTTCTCGGAGAACACTGCTGGTAAGATAATTTCGAGGATAATAAATGATACCGAGTCGTTAGGCGAGGTAGTTAGCAGTGGGGCCATCGACTTAATTAGTAGTATCTTGATGCTCGGAGGAGCGCTTTTCATAATGGTAAGATTAAGCCTGGAGCTAAGTGTACTCGTCTTTGCTCTGATTCCATTAATGGTCATCACAACTGTAATTATAGCTAAGAAGACTAGAAAAGCATACTTAAAGACTAGAGAGAAAATAGCTGAGGTAACGAGTGAATTAGAGAAAACAGTTGCTGGAGCTAAAGAAATCCAGACCTTCATTATGAGAAAGAAGCTCAATATACAGGAATTTACTAGGGTTAACTTAGAGAATCTGCGAGCTACACTCGAAGCTACTAAACTTACTTCCTCTATGCGACCTATTATGAACCTTATACGGGCTCTTGGGCTATGTTTGATCTTATGGTATGGCGGACAGCTACTGCTTAATGGTAAGTTAACCATAGGAACACTAATAGCCTTCTTTGGGTATGTTGATATGTTCTTCAGGCCTGTGATAACACTTACAATGTTTTACAATACAATACAGGCAGCTTTAGCTGCTATTGAAAGAGTTATAGAATTTCTCAAGAAGGAGCCTAGGATTAAAGAGAAGGATGATGCCATAGAGCTTACTGATGTGAAGGGTGAGATAGTGTTTGAAGATGTAGTATTTGGATATGAGCCCGAAAAGCCTGTGATAAAAGGAATCTCACTCAAGATAAGAGCTGGGGAGAGAGTAGCCATAGTGGGGCCTACAGGGACTGGAAAAACCACTTTGATTAACCTATTGATGAGGTTCTATGATCCTCAGAGGGGTAGGGTTTTAATTGATGGAATTGATGTTAGAGATGTTAAGATATCTTCACTAAGAAAGAACATAGGCTACATATCCCAAGAACCCATACTCTTCTCTGGAACTGTGATGGATAACATAAAACTTGGAAGAGAAGTTGATGATAGAAGGGTAATCGAAGTTTGTAAATTAATAGGACTCCATGAATTTATCGAGAGACTCCCCCAAGGTTATTACACAATGATAAGAGAGGGTGGAAAGAACTTATCTGTTGGCCAAAGACAATTAATAGCCTTTGCTAGAGCTCTTTTAATGAATCCTAAGATATTAATATTTGATGAAGCAGCTAGTAGTGTCGATCCGGAGACGGAGATCAGATTACAAAGAGCTATTTCAAGTATATTAAGAGAAAAAACTTGTATAATAATAGCCCATAGGCTATCAATGGCAAGGAATGTGGATAGGATTGTAGTAATGGATGAGGGCAGGATAGTTGAAGAAGGTACACATGAAGAGCTACTGGCCAAAGGTGGCTTATATACCAAATTATACAGGTTGCAGTATAGTCGTGTGACTCTTCGAGCCTAACTTAATGCCTTACTATTATAAGCACTAACTTGTTTGAAATTAAATTTGCTAATAGACCTTAACGACAAAGTCTCTAACACACACTCTTAAGTCCTTAGCTACAGGCTCACATTTAACCTTTAACAAAAATGCGATACCCTCCTTCCTTACTCTGAGTATCTCATCTATTGACTGGTAATTCCCCTGTCCTTTCAGTATAACTAAATCAGCATTCTTCAACTGTTCTAGAAACTCCTTAGAACAATCTCTTAAAAGTATTCCAGCAATACCGCTACCTGTCGTAATGACCTTAACTATGCTCTCTAACTTTACACACTTAGCATCATATAAGGTAACATCATTCTGAACTCTCCTCCCTCTCGTTACTGCTATAACCTCTTTTCTGAGACTTTTTATCTCTTTTATAAGCAATTTATCGAATACTATCTCACCAGCGTTATCAAGTACATATAGAATCTTCTCTGAATTGTATATGTAACTTAATAATTTATTACTCTCATCAAGTGCTATCTCACAATCAAGTAGATTGTGGAATTTTTGCTTAAACCAATCGAGACTAACTTTGTAAACTCCTGTACCAAAATCTAATGCATTGCCTATTAACGATACCTTAATGGCTCTCTTCAACTTATCATCTATTGAGGTAGCTAGGCTCACATACCTCTCAGCAATGGGGGCTAACTTAAGTGCTAATTCGTTACTCTTATGCTTTATTTCGTCAAAGTATTTAAAATCACCTAAAATTCTTATACATGCATCATAAAATCGCTTACTCAATTCCATATAGCTTGATAAGTCTCCTTTGAACATACTTTCTATGTTATGCACTAGTGCTAAAAGCTTCCTAAATTGTAAATTAATGTCACGCTCGGATAATTCAACAAAGCTACGAGCGGTCTCTATTAAGCAGGTAATACAAATAGGCTCTATGAATCTATGTCTCTTCATGAGAACATAGTACCAGATTTAAAGAATTTAAGTTTATACATATTAGTGAGCGTGAAGAAAGCTTATTATTAGCTCAACCCTAGTTTTTGATTAGTGATTATTATGGGTGATGAGCACGATTTCGTGGACGAGGATAACAGTACTAATAGATAATGAACCAAACGAGGATTTAATAAATGAATGGGGTCTCTCTATGTGGGTCGAAACGCCTTTATGGCGATGTCTATTTGACGCAGGTACGAATCCATCGACATTAAAGCATAATATGAGTAAGCTTAAAATCGACCCCTCTAGATTAGATTTCGCGGTATTAAGTCATCATCACTACGATCACTTGGGAGGATTTAGTTATATTGGGGAAGAGGTGCCTAATTTAACAGTTTACATACCCCCTAACTCTAAGGAAAAATTAGAATCGTGGAGCTTGAAACCACAAATTATCAACGAGACCAAAAAGATAGCAGAAGATGCGTATATAATTGGTCCCCTCGAGGCATGGACTGGATTCCGTGAAATTGCATTAGCTATCAATGTTGATGAAATAGGGCTAATAGTGCTAGTTGGTTGTTCACACCCTGGAGTTGATAATATAGTCCTTAAGACTTTAGAAGACCTAGGTCGAGAAATATATGCCATTATAGGTGGATTTCATAAACCGTCTAAGAAAGCCTTAGATAAAGTAGCCAAGATTGTTAAGAGGATCTTTCCAGCTCATTGCACAGGTAGCAACAGTAAGAGGTACCTGATCAAGAACTATCCGGATAAATATGGTGAGATCAGAACTGGTACAATATTAGAGTTTAGCACTACTAACCTGCCTTAACATGACAATTGACTTTTAGTCTCTTTTTTAAGACACTTTCAATATTGAACGAACTATATACCTTGTGATCCTCAAATAATACTCACATTACTTACTCTACTTGTCTGCTCGTGTATGATCCGTAGAGAGTGCTAGAGTTATTCAAATATCTAGCCAGTTTACATGAAAAAGGAAAAGAGAACTGACACCGACCCTATGCATTACTGAAGCTGTAAGATGTTGACTTTAATATTACTCTCTACATTTTCTTAGTAGTAGAGTATAACAAGACCAAAATCATCATAGAGTGACTCAAGCCAACTAGTAAAGACTAGAGAACGTGTTAAGCGAAACTTTAAATAGGCGAGGAACGGAGATTGTAGCAAATACGGTGAGATTCAATGGAGAAATATAACAAGGTTAGCGTTCTAGGAGTTTATCGCGTTTCAATAGCAGACGAAGAGCTTTATACCGTAGTTCTCTCTTGCAGTGAATGGGAGGACCTTTTGCTGCCGATATTTATTGGAAAATTTGAAGCTGTTGCTATACAAACTGCACTTGAGAAAGTGAAAATGAAAAGGCCAATGACTCATGACTTGATTGCTAATATACTGGATACTATAGGTTTTGCGGTCGAGAAGGTAACAATAGATGCTATGGTTGATGATTTATTCACAGCTACTATAGTCCTAAAGGATGACAAAGGGAAAAAGTGGTATATTGACGCCAGACCTTCAGACTCAATTGCTATAGCTCTAAGAACAAACTCACCAATATATGTAGCTGATAGATTGAAAGAGTACACAATACCTAGTGACAATCTGGGCATTTAACTTTATATTTTTAAAAATTCTATAGTCAGTGAGGAGTAGACATGCCAAAGGCATTACTATTGTTCCTAGTCAAAGGTGATAAAGACAAGCTAATTGACAATCTAAGTAAAGAATCAATGAAGGGCCTCCTCACGTCTCTTCATCAATGTTACTTAGAGACGAGAGAAAAGTTTAGAGCGAGAATAGTTAAGCTTTGGATGAATAATGTGAAAGATGAGAGGATATCAGCTAAAGGAGTGAACTATCCTGGAAATGCGTTAGAGCTTCTCTTAGAGTATAATTTCATATTAAAGTACCCAAGCTCATTAGGCTCTATTAAATCATTGAGTACAGTGACTATACCGGTCACCCATTTTGTCTGGATTAGAAAAAGAAGCAATCTTTTGGTATTCTTTGACGTTTTCAAGAAAGGAGTACTAAGAGTACTCGCAGAGGCGCTTTCATACAAGATATACGGAAATCCTGGCTTAATAAGTCAATTCACATTTTCCTTTGATGATTTTGAATCTCTAGAGTCATGGGTAGTTAGGCCTACGAATAGTGAAACTGGTGGTTTCCTTAAGAGAGCTGTTTTCGCTGACTCTATAGTAGCTGGTTCTCATGTCGACGAAATATCAGTGAAGAGAGCAGCTTTAGAAAGAGAATCGATATATACGGATGTAAAGGGAAAATCAAGGAGATGGCTCTCACTTACTCTAGTGACTCCTCTCATTGAAGAGATAGGAGTCAGACTCTCGTGTAGATTTGTCCATGATGGCTCAGTGATAATATATACTCCAATACAGGATCTACTTTACATAGATATTTTCCTATCTAAGCTCGAGGATATTCTTGCGCTATCTAAGTAAGCTTCCTAATGAAAGCGAAGTCCTCAGATAACTTATTGTAGTAGCTCCTTATTCCCAGCCTTAATAATCGGTATTCCTTTGAAGCCTCTTTAATGACCACTTCTTCACCGCTTCTCATTATTCCGAAGTGGAAGACATCACCAGCGACACTTGCAATACCTTTAATTACTCTTACTTTCACAATATGAGTACTTGGAATTACTATCGGCCTCGCAAACAATCTGACAGGACAAATAGGCGTCAGTACGAGCGCTTTAAGCTCTGGATGTAAAATAGGACCTCCAGCAGAGAAAGAATATGCCGTAGAGCCTAAGGGAGTAGCTATTAGCACACCATCCATTTTTCCGCACATAATTCTGTCATCGTTTATGAGAACTTCCAGTGTTACGGTTTTATAAGGCTTCTCTGAAACCACCATTATTTCATTTACTCCTAAGAAACTCTTATTATTGAACGAGCACCCTATGAATTTCCTGCTCTCTATAACGAAATTACCATTAGCTAACCTCTCGATCGCCATTCTTATGTCTGTGGAAGAAACTTCACTTAGATAACCATAAGATCCTGGGATGCTTACTCCCATAACCGGGATATCATTATTATATACCCTGTGGATAGTGTATATTAAAGTACCATCACCACCGATCGATATTACTAAGTCAACCTTACATTCCTCTAGTGGCTGAACATTACTATGAAAATAATCACCAAGTGTATCGTCGTCAAGAAAGTATGATATGTTATACTCGTTAAGGATGCTAATGAGGGTCTTAACAGTATTCAATGCCTCACTTGACTTGGGTTTTATTGCTATCCCAACACTTCTAACTTTCTTCAACATATCTGCGTCTCAAAACGCTATAATCCTTAAACATATTTGAGTACTTGGTATATATACCTTAATGTAGTATCGATTATCTCCTCAAAGTATTGTTTGCCTCTCTCCCTACTAGCCTTTGAAGGTTTTCCCCAAACACCCTCTCTACAAATTCCCCTGAATCCCAACATGTCTATAAGCTCTCGAGGTAGCTCAGGTGTAAAGTCGGGAGGGATTTTATCTGTTTTAACTAGATTAGGATAAAGATATAACATCAAGGAAGTCTCTACATCACCAGCATGTAAGTCATTTTTGACTAATTTAATCATAGTCTCAGCTACATTCACCAAGATAACTCTCCTCTCTTTGAGCTCCAAATTAATCTTTCTTACTATTACCTTTAAAATGAAGTTCCCTCCATGACCATTGACGAGTATTATTAGCTTGAAGCCTTGATCTAGTAATGATCTCACGATATCTCTAACAACTAAAGCTAAGGTCTCTGGGCTTAACCAAATTGTTCCCATGAAACCTCTATGTTCTATTGAGCTACTATAGGGCAGACAAGGAGTCAAAAATGCATTTAACCTCTTAGCTATCTCTTCAGAAACCTTTTCGACTATTAACGTATCTGTGGATATGGGTAAGTGAGGTCCATGTTGTTCAAGAGAGCCTATAGGAACTACAGCAATGCTCGCCTCGCTCTTAAGTAACTCATGAGACGTACAGTATTTGTTTAACATAGTTTTAAATTCACTTATTAAGGATAATATCGTTTACTAATCAGGTGAATGCCATGAGCGTCAAATTCTCTATATGTAACGAGTTATTCGAAGGCTGGTCCTTTGAAAGGGTCATTGGATACATATCAAAAATCGGTTATAGCGGACTAGAAATAGCGCCATTCACTATAAGCAATGATATTAGGCGTGTAAGCAAGGATCAAAGAAGAAAAATACGTGAAGTAGCCGAACAGTATGGAGTGAGTATCGTTGGAACTCACTGGCTCTTAGTGACTCCTCCTGGACTTCATATAACTCATCCAGATGAAAGCACTCGAGAGCGCACTCTTGACTATCTTATAGCCCTTATCAAGTTTACCGCGGAAATAGGGGGTAAGATCATGGTGTTTGGCTCACCTAAACAAAGGAATATACTTCCGGGCATTAATAGAGATAAGGCTTGGAGTTGGGCCATTAATGTTTTCAGAGAAGCGTGTAGAGTAGCTGAGGATTATGGAGTTATAATCTGCATGGAACCTCTATCAAGAGATCAAACGAATTTTATAAACACCGCTGAGGAGGCTGTATTACTCATTGAAAAGGTAGGCAGTCCCAACTTTCGGCTTATCCTTGACGTAAGAAGCATGTTTGACGAGGGACTACCACATGATAAATTAATAAGGAATTATGGGAAGTATTTGGAGCATTTCCATGCGAATGATGATAACGGCTTAGGACCTGGATTCGGTAGAGCTAACTATTATAAGATAGCCAAAGCACTAAGCGACATAAATTACAGAGGATATGTATCCGTCGAGGTATTTGATTTTAGTCTGGGAGCTAAATATATAGCTGAAAGGAGTATCGTGAACTTGATCAGATACTTTGGGTGAATAGAGATGAGCAAAGAGATCAAAGTTAGAGTAGAGGCGGGAGATCATAACAGAGTCCACGTACCCCTGACGTTTGTGATAAAATCCGAGGAAATAGGATCTTTTGATAGTGCAGTCTTGATAGACATAGCTACGGACAATGAAGTACCGATTCAATGGATAACTGAAGGCGATGTTGTGAAGTTCTACTGGATTCTAGACTGGCTCCAAAGAGGTGGAGTTCGGGAGTACGAGCTTAGATTAGGTGAGGAATCTAAGTTAAGGGGTTTTGAAATTACAGTCGATGATGAAAAGAAGAAGCTTAACATAACCTTTAACAACAAGCACATACTAACTCATAATTTCGGAGGGGAATGGAGTAAGCCGCATATATATCCTCTACGAGGTCCCTTTGGTTTGCTAATAACTGAAAACGAACCCCCTGACCACAAACATCATAAATCTCTATGGGTAGCTCACGGGGCGGTTAATGGCGTCGACGTATGGAGCGAAGCTAAGGGTCACGGGCGTATAGTGCATAAGGATTTTCTGAGGATTAATAACGGTAGCGTATTTGCAGAGTTTATTGAGCTAAATACATGGGTTAATGCTAACGGCGAGCCTCTGCTAGATGAACAGAGAACTATAAGGGTATGGGCAGTAAGAGACGAAGAATACTTTATCGATTTCAATGTTAAACTATTGGCCTCATATACCGATGTACTCCTGGCTGACACTAAAGAAGCAGGAATTTTATCAGTTAGAGTAGCTAGGAGCATGACTGTAAAAAATAGTGGAATGATTATGAATTCATGGGGTGGAATTAACGAGAGAGAAACGTGGGGGAGAAGAGCAGAATGGTGTGACTACTCAGGGGAAGTGAATGGCATTTGGGTTGGTATAACTATATTTGACAATCCTCTAAATCCTCGATTCCCAACATACTGGCACGTTAGAAATTATGGCCTAATGACAGCTAACGTCTTTGGTTTGAGCTTATTTGAGAAGGGAAGAGGACTTAAGGGTGATATGTTAATCAGAAAAGGAGAATCGAGGTACTTTAATTACAGAATATACATACATAAAGGAAATGCTATAGATGCCAGAGTCGGAAGTAGATATATAGATTATATATATCCTCCTAAGATACATAAACTATAAACAAAGGCTATCTACTCTTTTTATTAATTCATTAAGTAAAAAATATTTATATTTCTATGTCTTTATCATAGAAGGACATGGTGATGCCATGCCAGAAAGGATCCTAAGAAGAGTACAAGTGACTGGGGGATCTACTTTCATAGTTTCGTTACCTAAAGGTTGGGTCAGGAATATAGGACTAAGAGCAGGGGATTACGTCATAACTCAACCTCAGCCTGATGGTTCTCTAAGGATTATGCCAGCTAAGGGATTTAAAGCAAAAGCCTTTAAGACAAGCTTAGTGATACATAGCGAGATGAATCCCAATGCTATTACTAGGGAGTTTGTAGCTAGATACCTAGCAGGGTATGACATAATCAAGGTAACATTTGAAGATAGGCTACCTAAACATCGGTTAGTAATAAAAGATGTGCTTAGGAAGATGATCGGAGTAGAGATAATAGAGGAGCTTGCTGATAGCATAGTTGTCCAATGCCTAGCTAAACCCTCTGAGTTGCCTGTTAGAGTGGCTATTCGGAGAATGGCAAATTTGGCCTTTTACATGTTAGCTGATTTCATCAAAGCTATGCGTACGGGTAACTTTCAACTACTGCAAGGCATGAGAGATAGAGATGATAATGTTGACAGGTTTTACAAGTTCATTTTAAGGCAACTTAAAATGATAACTCTAGGCATAATATCTCCATCTGATGTAGGTTTAAATGACTTAAGAGAGTGTCTTGGCTTCAGACTAGTTATTAAGAGTATTGAGAGAATAGCAGATCATGTGGTTAATGCATCAAATTGCATATTACAACTGAACATTAAATTAGACGAGGCAACTAAGGAAAGCGTCATGAACTTCGCCCAAGAGGTTAGTCAGTTATTCTCTAAATCAGTGAAATCTCTATTTGACCTAAATGTTAAGTTAGCTCATGAAGTTGCTGACAGCATTGATAAAATAGAAGAGGAAGAGAATGAAATCATAAGCTCTATAATGTTAACGTGTAAAGAAATAAAGTGTGCGGTCCTTCTTAGATTAGTGATTGAAAGCTTAAAGAGAATTGCTGATTATAGTGCCGATATAGCAGAGATAGCTGTAAACTTAGCTGTTGAACCTCCCATAACTAGCTCGGGAAGTCAGCAATCCAGTAGCGAATAAATCATCAAGCCAACACCGAAAGTAGGGAACTGTATAGGGAGTTAGCTTGTCAATCAGTACAACGATCATAAAGAACCTAAAGGGTAGACGACACTCGTTGAAGAAACTAGTAATGAACTACTCCATTACTAATTCATCAGTATCCGCCTACACAAGAGCTGATCTCCATATTCACTCATATTTCTCTAAGGATTCTCTTTTAACTCCCGGTGAAATAGTGAAACTATCAGTCAAAAGAGGGCTTAATGTGATAGCAGTTACTGATCATAATACCATCAGAGGTGGAATAAGAACTAAGAAAGCGGCGAGGAATACAAGCCTCTTAGTGATACCAGGAATTGAAGTCAAAACTAACCTTGGAGATGTAACTTTGTTATTTGTAGAAGAAGATCCTCCGAGTAGAGAGTTTGATGAGTTATTAGACTTCGCTAGAAGCATAGGTGCTATAACAATACTTCCTCATCCCTTCAGAGGACATAGAATGTTGAATCACTTGATATTGAATGTCGATGTGATAGAAGTAATGAATGGAAGAACTCCTAAAAAATACAATATTATGGCCAGAGAGTTAGCTAAGTTAACTAAAAAGCCACAATCGGCTGGAAGTGATGCTCATTGTAGCCTAGAGCTAGGGTGTATTCAATTAATATTTCCAATACAAATAGATGATGAGGAAGAGTTTAGAAGGGCCCTCTTAAATGCTACATCATATATAACAGGCAAAGAGTCACCTATACTAGTTCATGTGATAAGTACATTGACGCAATTTATAAGAAAACCTCTCAATTAGGGTATTCATTATGTTAGGTAAATTATTGAAATTTTATAGAGAGAAAGGAAAAATTATAATCTTTATAACATTTCTACTAAACTTAGTTACAGGCATTACATGTCTCATAGTCTCCTATTTCACTAATTCTCCTGAGTTGGTTATTGCTTGTATATTTAACTTGCTAATGTCAGTTCAAGTGCTGTCATCCTATGTCTTAGTTTTAAGGTTAAAAGCACTGAGGAAGATCTTACGACTAGTCAGTGACAGAGATCAAATGACCTTGACAGAAGAAAAATAAATTCAAGGTGAATAAAGTGGATTTAAAACATTATTGATTATTTATATTATACGACAACAATGAATTGCAGTTTCTCCATTAACTCTTTAAATCTATTCCTAACAGTAACTTCAGTCACATTGGCATTAGATGCTATTTCGCGCTGTGTTCTCTTTTGATTCATTAATATAGCTGCTAGGTAAACAGCAGCTGCAGCTAGTCCCTTTGGCATTCTTCCACTGGTTAAGCGTAATGAGTAAGCCTCTCTTATTATCCTAATAGCTAGCTGTTCTACCTCCGCCGACAGCTTTAGTGTGTTTATCAACCTAGGGACGTAATCAGTGGCCTTAGAGGGTGGTACCTTAGATATGACCTCCTTAGCCAATAACCTATAACTTCTACCAATCTCTCTTCTATCAGCTCTTGCTGAACCTGAGATCTCATCTAATCCTCTAGGTATCTTATGCATGCGGCATGCTGCATAGATACAGGCAGCAGCCATACTCTCGATGGATCTTCCCTTAATTAGTCTTTTCTTTGCTGCTTTTCTATAAAGTATTGCTGCCTCCTCAGCTATGGCTCTAGGTAGGCCTAACTGAGCTACTATGCGTTCTATCTCAGCAAATGCTATCATGTAATTTTTCTCCGAGGGTTCTGAAACGCTTATTATTTTGTTTAACCTCCTAAGCCTAGACAACTGAGGTCTTTTTTCAGGACTAAGAAACTTACCACTTACGTCCTTATTTCTCCAATCTATCATAGTACTAAGGCCTTTATTTGGTTTTAGGGGTGAAAGAGGACTTCCTGCCCTAGCTCTCCTTAGTCTCTGTTCTTCATTAAAAGCTCTCCACTCAGGACCCTGATCTACCACGTGATCCACAACGACCCATCCACAATTAAGGCATATAATTTCCCCTCTTTCAATATCCTTCATTAATTCATGTCCTCCACATTGTGGACACCTGCTTGTAACCTGGGCCTCAAGGACTGAATAACTTGGATCCTCAGTACTAAAGTGTACACTATACGAATCAACACTCTTCCCACTATTTAATCTACTACTTTTTCTACTCATCCTCTCCTACCTTTTTTATATCGTTTACTAGGAGCCTTAATGTAGAGGAATTTATCAAGAAGCAGCCTAACTCCATTTTCAGAAATTTCAGGACTTACTAAAATAGACACATAAGGAGAGCTTACAGGACCAAACACATCATAGACCCTCCCAACGGGTCTCAAACGCTCATCATATACCGTCTGCAGGAGTTTAGGCGCAAAATTAGCTTTCACGATTAGCTTCCTTCCTCCTCTTATTTTAACTACCCTGCCTAACCTTCTCAAGCTAACACCTTCCTTTATAAGTAGCTATCATCACAACAAAAAGGAATAAAGACGTGTTCAATAGCGCTGTTACAAATGATGTCTCTCTCTTCATTACCTTTAATAAGGCAACGCTTCGTTATATACCTTATGCATCATAAAAGCCCTAGCGACATCCCACTTCTGAGACAAATTCAAAAAATTTGATTTCCTGGAATATACAAAAACTTTAATAAACTCCTAAAAGTAGAAAGTTCAGCTGTATAGGTGTCACAAATGGGAATCTATCAAGGTAATGATTTAAAAAAGCCAACAGGAGGAAGAAAGGGAAGGCATAGAAAAGTTAAAAGAAAATACGAACTCGGCAGGTATCCAACTGAGACTAAATTAGGAAGTGGGGAGAAAAGAAAGCTGCAAAGAGTTAGAGGAGGAAACTATAAAGTCAAGTTGTTGGTAGGGGCTTATGCGAATGTGTTTATACCAGATCAAGGCAAGTGTCAAAAGGTAAGAATTTTAGGTGTAATCAGTAACCCCAGCAGTAAGGACTATGATAGAAGAGGCATATTGACAAGAGGTGCTATAATAAACACTGAACTTGGATTAGCTAGAGTGACATCAAGACCGGGCCAAGATGGAGTCATAAATGCCGTTCTGGTAGAAGAAAGGTGAATAATTAATGAAGAGAAGAGAGTGGATTGTAATATGGCCACTCTATTTTGATAAACGTAAGAGCAGATCTAGTGGAAGAAGAGTGCCACTCTCTCTCTCAGTAAGTAAACCCACAATACAAGAAATAGTAATCGCCACTAAGAAATTAGGACTTAACTATATAGTCGAAGAGAACAAGAAGCATCCATCAACCTGGTTTGAGTCCTCTGGTAGAGTCCTAGTTGAGAAGAGGGGACCAAAATCACAAATTATTAAAATGATAGCTGAACAGCTAATTAAAAACAAGTCGAAGAGATCATGAAATTAGCTTGACCACATATACCCTTTTACGACACTCTCTTTCTTCATCTAAGTTTTCCTTCTTAGTCTTCCCTTTGACCTCTCTAGAGGTTTCCGACTTTTCATGCACTACGCTTAATTCCTTTTTACCTTCACTCTTCAAGAAAATTAAAGACACTAATGGTATGATGCATAATAGTAGCATTGAATTCTTAATTAAAGCGCCGAGAAACGTCCCCGTCAAGAGAGAGATTATAATTGTAAGAAGTACTGTAACAACTCTTCCTAGAAGTTTAACACGCTCCTCGCGTAGTGAGATGCAAATCGCCAATACGGACGGTATGATCGAATAGATCATAGTTGGCGCCTTAAGTATGTCTAGAGCGATAATTGCGATTCCAAGGATTAAGGCAATTCTAAGGGACTTCTGTGGCATTGATGTGATCTTAAGAGCATGAGCAACTAGGACGAATGCTATAATAGCAGACATAGTGCCCAATGTAGTAAGCGAACTTATGATTAATGACGTCATAATAATTTCGAAGTTTATAAAGTAACTACTGTGAGTAGAGGAGCATATTGCTAGAAGTATATTCGTTAAGGGTGAAATTCCCATAGACCCAAAGGCGCTAAGAAGGATAGCAAAAGCCTCTTCGAGAGTAAAGCTACTAACACACTCTTGTGAGAAGGTGGCAAGAGTGAAGATTGTTAGGAAGTATACTACTAACAATAACTTAAGCTCCTGTATCCACTCTAATCTGGTCATCACGTATCAATTGCCTTAAAATAAATAAGGAAAGCGTATCGTTTATCATTAACTATCGCACTTGCTTATGAACTTAGCTAACTCTTCTTTAACCACATCACTTACTATCCTACCATCTATCTTGCCTCTGACCTTACTCATGACTCTGCCCATCAACATTCCATAGGCTCTCTCCTTCATCACCGCTACCCTTTCCTTATTGGATTCTATAACTTCCTTCACTATAATCCTCAACTCCTCTACACTTATTTTAGTTAGTCCTAGGTCCTCTATTGCCTTATTTACCGTAGTTTCAGGGTTATGTGATAGGTACTTAATAACTTCGGCTATAGCCTCTTTCGAAATTTTATCTTGAGAAACTGCCTTAAATAGCTCGATCAGTTGCTCTTCAGATACATTCTCCACTGGATATCCTTCTCTTTTAAGATTTTTAAGTGTATTTTCTAAGGTGGTAGCTACAATTGTTGCTGGTACTCGAAATCTCTCTACTATTTCCTCAAATAAGTCCAGATAGTATGACATTATCATCCTCCGAGCAAGCTCTTCGCTGAGACCATATACCTTAATGAATCTTTCTAACTTCTCCTCTGGCATTTCAGGTAAGCTCTTTTTAATTTTCTCGATCATCTCACGCGTGACCTTAATGGGCCTTATATCAGTCTCTGGGTACATCCTAGCCGCTCCTGGTCTAGGTCTACTAAATCTCGTAGTTCCGTCGGGATTTGGGGCACGAGTTTCTTCAGGTACTCCTCTAAGTGCTTCTTTAGCTCTCTCAATTACTGCTCTTAGCGCCTCTTTACCCCTTTGCTCATCAGCAGCAACTATAACAAAAGCGTCCATATCACTAATTCTCAGCCTCTTTTCAATATCTTTAACTTCCTCCTCTGAAATTCCGTAGCCGGGAAGCTCGTCACTATGAAATATTCCACCTATCCCTGTATAGAACCTAACTCTATCAGCTAACTCTGTACCTAGCCGTCTACCTGGTTGGATTTCTTTCCCCAACAACCCTTTGAACTTCGGTAACTTAACAGCCAAGACGGTAGAACCTCTCTGTAAAGCTCTTCTTACAATTCTGGATTTAGTACGTCTAAATACATCGGTAACATCAACAAAATGCTCCTTAAACTCCTCCTCCTTAGCTCCCCTTCTTAGTAACTCTTCCTTAATTTTCAGTAGGTTATACTGCCTAAGTACTTCATATTCTATTATCTTTTTTATTAATTCGAGTTTTTGAACTCCCTTTATTTCGATCTTGGCCCCTCCCCTAATAGAGACATTTAAGTCTTGCCTTATAGTTCCTATGCCTCTTTTAACTCTTCCTGTGATCCTCAATAGCTGTCCTATCTTAAATGCTACTATTTCGGCTTCTTCTGGACTCTCTATAACGGGTGCGGTGGCTATTTCTATAAGTGGTATTCCTAGCCTATCAAGCCTGTATATGATAGCGTCTCTCTTTTCATCAATTTTTCGTGCAGCATCTTCCTCTAGACATATTGTTTGTATAGGAACTCTTTTATTCGGCAAATCCAAGTAGCCCCCTAGTGCTATAAGGGCTGTTCTCTGAAAGCCTGTAGTATTTGATCCGTCTATGACTATCTTCCTCATCACATGTACTTCATCGACTGGCCTAGAATTCAGCATTAGAGCTATCATCAGAGCTATTTCAAGTGCTTCTTGATTTAACTCATGTGGTGGCTCTTCATCCATCTCCACTAAACAAGTGACATCGGAGAATGCTTCATAGACATAATACTTTCCCTTTTTGAATTCGAAAAGAGCTGCAGGGTCGACTT
>Ga0180302_10000188_pt1 | contig 25857 bp, 27 predicted proteins | sample GuaBasSediGuay17_FD_121794 | JGI IMG/M metagenome (GOLD analysis project Ga0180302, IMG submission 121794) | Subseafloor sediment microbial communities from Guaymas Basin, Gulf of California, Mexico - Guay17, Core 4571-4, 12-15 cm | ecosystem: Environmental > Aquatic > Marine > Hydrothermal... | reverse complement strand
CTATAATTGTTTTAGAGTGCTAGTTAGATAATATTTAATAGGTTGTGGCCTAGACGACTATCATGGTTAAAGATCACTTGAAAGAAGTCTTTAATAGCTGCCTATCCTTTAAGTATTTCGAAATTGAAGACGTAATAAACGAAGCCTTAAGAGAAGGCGTATCTCCTTCCGACATTAGGAGTGTTCTGTGCGAAGCTCTAAAGGAAGCTTTACAAAGGTTTAGGAAAAGAGTCTATGCTATTCCTCAGTTGTATGCAGTTTGTTGCACCTTCGAAAGAGGACTGAACATAGTCAAACTACCCAGCAAAGTTAAAGGAAGAGTTATGATAGGGACTCTAGGTTCGGTTCATTATGTAGGCAAAGATATAGTGAAGCTTGCATTGATGGCTGATGGATTCGAAGTCATAGACTTAGGTGAGAATCTAACACCAGAACAGGTAGTTAAAGCTGTTGAGGAAGTAAGACCAGACATAGTAGCTCTTTCAACATTAGTCATAATATGTCTACCTTTACAAAAAAGGGTTATACAATTACTCGAAGAGAAAGGTTTAAGAGATAAGGTTAAAGTGCTTATTGGTGGTCCCGTTACGTCTAAAGAATGGGCTAAGGAGATAAAGGCTGACGGATGGGCTACCGATGCTTTTGATGCTGTTAAGGAAGCTAATAAATTGATGAGAGAGCTGAAGGGCTCATCAGAAGAACTCCTAAAGTTAAGGGGGAAGAGGTGATGATGTGAGAGAAATGACTGGACTTGAGAGGGCATTATGTTACTTAAGGAGAGAAATTCCCGATAAAATCCCTGTATGGCATGAATCTGTATACTTAACTTGGAAAATGTCTGGGATTCCACTTAATGAGTATCTACTTAATGCTAAGAAAATAGCACGTGCTCACATAGAGTACATCAAAAGGTACAGAGTGGATATATGTGGAGTAAATGTTGATATGTGGTGGCCATACGAACCCTTTGGAATTGAAGTTGATATTAGGGAGAACATAGTACAGCCGAAGCCTAGTCCTGTTAGAAAAGCTCCAGATCCAGAATTCTACGAGAATCTAGAGTACCATGATCCCTTCAAGAGTAAGAGAGGCAAGATTATGAAAGAAGCTTGGTCAATAGTTTCAAGAGAAGTGGGAGACAAGGTCTTACTGAGAAGTGGATGGTTAGGGCCTGTGGGGAGCTTGGCCGTCTTAGTAGGAGTTCCAGAGTTAATGAGGGATATGCTCTTAATACCAGACGCTGTACTAAAAGCTATACGTGAAGTTATGCTTGATTGGACTGTAGACTTCATAACTGGAGTCTGTGAAGCACACATGCCCAACTTAACTAATATTTGCTGGGTCATGGTGCCGTATGATCACCTGCTCTCTTCGCCAGACTATTGGGATTTAATAGCTAAATTTGATATAGAATGCTTTGAAAGAGTTAGAGGTAGGCTTGGAAGAGATCTACCAATAACTACTCACCACTGTGGCTCCAGTCCAGCATTAGACTACATAGTTGAGAAGTTCGGGAGGTATATTAACGAAATACAATATTGGTGGCCGGGCTCAGACTATCCCCTTGTTAAGGCCGTAAATAAGTTCGGTGACAGAGTATCCATAATGGCTGGAATAGACCATACTAGAACCCTAGTTCTGGGAACTCCAGCAGATGTTGAGGCTATGGTCAAGAAGGCCATTGATATAGCTAAGGGCCGTTGCAGTTTCGCACTCGGACCTGGCTGTGGAATCGGCTACTGGACTCCTGAAGAGAACTTACTGGCCATTGTAAAGGCCAGAGACAAATATGGAACATATCCTTAAAAGTTGATGTGATTAAGAAGTCTATGAAGACTAGAGGATAACACTATGAGGAGCTATGCAGTGCTGTTAGAGGATGTTACCTTTACCTATGAGGGGTCTAAGACTCCCTCTATAAAGGAGATAAGTATAAAGATAGAGTGGGGAGAGATAGTAGCAATTCTAGGAGGTACAGGAGCTGGTAAGACTACACTAATTTATACAATAGGTGGTGTAATACCCAATTATGTAAAGGGTAGATTATCAGGCAACGTCATAGTTGATGGTTTGGATACAAGGCTGTATAGCCTTTATGAATTAGCACAACACGTAGGAATCGTAATGGATGACCCTGAAGCCCACATAGTCTCTTCGACAGTTGAAGAAGATGTAGCCTTTGGACCCTGCAACTTAGGCTTATCCAGAGATGAAGTTCTTAAGAGAGTAGAATTCGCACTAAGAGCCACTAGGTTAATAGAATTGAGGCATCGAAATCCCTATAACTTATCTGGAGGAGAGAAGCAGAGCTTAGCTATAGCTGGAGTCTTAGCCATGAGGCCCAAGATACTAGCACTAGATGAGCCGACTTCAATGCTTGATCCGCTAGGAAAGAAGAGAATAATAACAATACTAAGAGAACTCAATAAGAAATACGGCATCACTATAATATTATCCAGCCATAACGCTGAGGAGATTGTAGAATTGGCTAATAGGGTGATAGTATTAAAAGACGGAGAAATAGTTCTTGAAGGCTCTCCTAAGTCTGTACTCCAAGAGGTGGAGCTACTCGAAAAGTGTAGAGTGAAATTACCTGAAGTCACAAGACTTGCAGCTAAACTTAGGCAGGAAGGCAAATGGACTGGAGCTCTGCCCATAACATTGGAGGAGGCGCAGAACACATTAGTTAAGCTCATCATTAAGCAAGAAAAGTTTACACATCAAGAGGGAATCATGATCAAGAGAGGAAAGGAACCGATAGTTAGAGTCAGAAATCTAACCCACATTTATCCTAATGGAGTTGTGGCTCTTCAAAACCTTAACCTAGACATATTCCCAGGAGAGTATGTAGCCCTAATAGGTCAGAACGGTTCAGGGAAGTCTACATTAGCGAGGATAATAGCGGGGCTTCTAAGGCCCTCAAGTAAGATGGCTGAGGTTAGAGTGGCTGGTATAGATGTGACTAGGGCTAGGATGAAGGACATAGTAAGGAAGGTCGGTTATGTATTCCAGATACCCGAGCATCAAATATTTCATTCAATCGTCAAGGAGGAGTTAAAGTTTGGACTCAAGAACTTAGGACTCCCTGAAAAAGATATTGAACGTAAGGTTAAGAGCTTACTTAAGTTACTAGAACTCGAAGGATACGAGGAGGAGTGGCCCTTAGCCCTTGATAGAGGGAAAAGGCTTAGAGTAGCCTTAGGGTCAGTACTTGCTCTTGACCCTGAAGTTATTATAGTTGATGAACCAACCACTGGTCAGGACTGGAGAGACTCCCTTTATGTCTGCGAGCTCTTGAGAAGTCTCAACACGAGAGGTAAGACAGTTGTAATAATCACTCACGAAATGGACCTAGTGGCAGAATTCGCTAATAGGGTGATAGTGATGTATAAAGGTCGTATCCTGTTAGATGGAAGACCCAAGGAAGTGTTCTCTAAACCTGAAGTACTTAAGAAGACCTGGGTCAAGCCACCACAAGTGACTACGCTATTTCAGTCACTTGATAACATGGTTCCTCGAGACGTGCTTACAGCTGAAGAAGCTTATGAGTATTTGAGGGAGGTGATCAAGTAATGGTATTCATAGAATACGAAGCTAAGGATACTATGGTGCATAGGCTTAACCCATTATCTAAACTAATATGGTTTAGTAGCCTGGTATTCCTTCTAACTTTGTATCTCGAACCACAGCCGCTTTTAATAATATTTTTACTAGAGCTATTCATAGGCTACTTAGCTAAAGTTCCTTGGCGTAAGTTAATGGCTAGGGCTTGGTGGGCATTTATATTATCAATCTTTGGAGGGTATACCTTCTCACTTTGGGTGAATAAGCCATCTCAGTTCTGGCACATTCCCCCAGAACTGGGGTGTAAGGTACTGCTTGAGCTAACTCCCCCTGAAACTCCACTCTTAGGCTATACAGCCATAACTTACGGAGGTCTACTCTGGGGGACAGCCATTACTTTAAAGGTGTTCCTAGGAGTGATCGCTGCTAGCATTCTGACGTACACAATACCTCTCTCGGACGTAGTTTACCTTTGGAGTAAAGTGCTTCCCTACAGATTATCATTCATCTGTGTAACTGGGATACGCTTTTACCCTGTAATGATGGAAAAAGTGAGAGAGATCATTATAGCTGCTAAATCTAGAGGCTGGGAAATACGCTCCAAGAATCCAATAACTAGAGCTAAAGAGGCTTTCCCGATAGTACTACCATCAGCTAGAGAAGCCATGCTATTAGCGGAGAGAATGGCGTTAGCGATAGAAGCTAGGGCTTTTGGAGTGAAGAAGCCGACAAGCCTTAGGAAATTCACCTTTAACTCTGCTGACGTATTCTTCATAATTTTCAACGTTTCTATAACAGTAGCTTTAACCTGTATGTGGTGGTATTATGGATTCGGTAAGCTCTAAGTTATTACTTATTATCCTCCTCCTAATATTGAGTAACACAGGGCCAGTTATAGCCTCACCCTTCGAGACTGTAATTACATTAAACATTCACTGCATGGATTCAAGGAAGAAGCCACTAGCAGGAGCGAGGGTAAGATTAACCAGTGAGGGCACAATAGTCTTCGAAGGTATTACCAATATGAGTGGATGGATATCCATATCTCTGCCGCGTGGCACATACCAGCTAGTCGTTGATTGGCTAAACTCTACAGTCTTCTCTTCCAAGATTAAGCTTGTCGAACCCAGTACCTTAGATATTATCTGTTCCGTCTATTATCTAGAGATTATTGTAAATACGCTCTACTTATTCCCCGTAACTCAAGCTAAAGTAACCATTGAGAGAAATGGAACACTTATCTTCTTTTATGAAGGAGAGCTCCAGGTCCCCTACAAGATTTATCAGCTCTCTGGAGAGCTTGTAGTGAGGCTACCAAGGGGGAGGTATACAGTTTCGGTTGAGATGATAGGATCTGAGCGCAAAGAAATTACATTAACTAGTGATGAGACTGTAGTCTTTATCTATGTGGCTTCCATTCCATCACTCATTACCCTCATTTCCACAATTGTAGCTGCGACTTCTTGCATTCTCTTCTTAATTAAAGGAAGAGCAAAACGATATTAGAACAAGTTAATACTAGCTCACTGTAAGTGCGGTATGGGAGGTACAAGTTGTGAGTACTAGAACTATAAAATTGTGGACTCCTAGAAGAATGTCTAGAATAGCTGTCTTTGGTGCTTTGACTGGAGCATTAGCTTTCGTTCCAGTTCCTGTGATGCCTGGAATGACTTTAGATCCAGCGATCCCAGCACTAGTAGCGGTATATTATGGAGCATTTGAAGGCTATTGGTGCTATGTGGTAGGCCAGTTGATAAGGTATCTAACAAAATCTCCTTCAACTTTAATTAGATGTCCATTTTCGATATTTATGGGATCGCCTTGTGCCATGATAGTAGTGGCATGGGTCATAAGAAAAGTTAAATACCCATTTAACATAATCGCTGGAATACTCTCAGGTATAGCTTTTCACGCCTATACTATATTCCCCTATTGTGTTGTAGTTTATGGGTGGGAGTTAACACCGTTAGTATTCACGCTTCAACTGATAGGTGGTCTCATAGTTATAGCAACTTGTTTCCTAGTAGCCTTCGGAGGAGCCACCTATATGTGGAGACTGAGGAAACAACCGTCATTCCCCTGGAGGTTTATATCATCTGAGGAGAAGTTTTCCATAGCTAGTAAGAAGAGAATACTAGCAGCGTTAATATTCGCTATAGTGACTTCAATAGTTGCTTATGGAATCTGCTTCACCCCATACGTTTCTTCTGAGGTAGCCGGCCCCCCTTACTCCCCTTACAGGCTATACTTAGATGCCTGGGTCAGGCATCCAATAACTCTAGGATTAGGCTGGCTATTCTGGGAACTGTATAAAAGAAATGCTGAATGGCTTAAACAGACAGAGTAATTTAGAGGAACTTTAACAGTGATTTGAGAGACACTATCGCTTTACTTAAGGGTAGTTCAAAGACTATGGGGCCCTTAAACTTGTGCTCAACTAAATATTTGATAAATCTTTTCAAGGGAAGCTTTCCTATCCCTAGAGGTAGATGGTCTCTCCTAATTATACAATCATTCACCTTCTTAACATAACCATCGTGTAAGTGAATCTCAATAATATAATCCCAGTGACTTTGAAGGAAGTCCATGACCGTATATTCCCCAGAGTATCCCGCTAACAGATGCCCTGTATCGAAACATATGGATAGGTTAAGGTCTCTAACCACTTCCCATGAGTATCTGAAAGGGAATTCTACATTCTCCACAGCTATTTTCCGAGGAGAAATACCCGTTCTACTTAACACCTCCTCCAAACTCTTAGCTGATAACAATGTTAAGCGGTTCAGTAGCATCTCTCTATATCTGCTAGGAATGCGCAATTTGGAAAACTCTGCTGCGAGGGGACCCGTCAGGTGAACAACGTAACATTTAGGCTCTAGAATTTCAAGAATCTTGATAGACTGAACGAGAGACTCAACAGACCCTTTCCTGATATATACATTAGGAGAGGCAAGCTCTACTGACCATATAGGCAAGTGCACACTGAATGTTATGCCCTCTTCCCTCATCTTGAGGAGCTCATTCATCACCTCATCCCTAAAGGAGTTAGGTATCATGTACTTTACATCAGCTAGCAGCTCTATGTGCTTAAAGCCAGCATCGATGGCAGGTTTGCAGGCTTCAGCGTAATTAAATCTCTCTAAATGGACCTTACCTTCAAGGATCACAATGCGCATGACATTATTGAACTGCAAAGGTTGAATTCCAAACTGAAGTGCAATCTTCATGATCCTTCAGATGTTCTTGGAACATTTTAACTCTACCCCAACTATGATTCAATGCTAACTAGCTCATCTAATCAAGGATAAATAATCTTACTAGGAGGGGTAGAGGCAAACCTTAACTTAAGAAATGTAATGAGAATTCGCAACATTTGAAAGAATATGCAAAGTCTATGAGAAATAGTTAAGAAGAGTTAGCCCCTCAATTAATCTAATTTAAAGAGGAATTTAAAAATAAAAGAGTTAAAATTAGCGTGACTACAATAAGAGGTGAATTCATACCTAAGACTCCATATCAAGAACCTTATTAATCTTTGAAAAAGAGCCCCGGCCGGGATTCGAACCCGGGACCTCCTGCTTACCAAGCAGGCGCTCCGCCAGCTGAGCTACCGGGGCCTATTTCTACTTTACTCTAATAGTATTAAAGTTTTTTGAGGCTTAAGAAGTCATCGGAACCGTCAAGAACATCACTATATGAAATTCCCTAAAATACTTTTAAGTTAACTTGTTAGATGAGTTGAATGAAGAGAGAATAAAGAATAGGATACCTAGGCTGCTACAGTCTAAAGTTTATCCATTAGATACCTCTATTATTAGTAAGTCCTTCAAGCATTATTGGGTATAGTGTCATTGGATATAGACATACTTATCAAATTAACAACACTCAAGGGTTAAGCTATACCTAAACCTTTAGCCACTTTCTCGATGCCCTCGATTATTGAATTGACATCTTCATCTGTGAGTAGTGGGCTAACGTTTATGTGTACGGCTCTCGCTAGGAGGTTTAGAGACCTTTCACAGGACTCCTGGTCAATCTTCATTTTGTCTCCGAATAGAGGCTTCCAATATTCATATATATGCCCGTCCATCCTCTTTGGACTATATAGAGTGCTTGCCCCTATGTTCTCGGCAGATAATGCTTTAGCGAACTCAGCGGCTAGCTCAGCGCTCTTAAGGAAGAATATGATGCATACTCCGGTATCTCCCTCATCATCAGTTAATTCTCTTAATTCAATTTCTGGGATTCCTTCGAGCGCTTTCCTAATCTTGAACTTGTTCCTTCTCATCTTCGAAATTATGTCGTCGAGCTTCTTCAACTGCTCTATGAGTATAGCTCCAGTTATCTCATTCATTCTGAAGTTGAGCCCCAGTATGGGTGGTATGTAATCAGGTTTACGGTAGTAGGCTGCAACGTCGTGACAGGCTACAGCTCTCTTGTAGATCTCTTCATCATCAGTAGTGACAGCTCCACCCTCTCCGGCTGTCATATTTTTATTTAACTGGAAACTGAAAGCACCAGCATCACCTATCGAGCCAAGCTTTTTATCCTTATAGCTACCACCACATGCCTGTGCTACATCTTCAAGCACTTTAACACCATGGTCTTTAGCTATCTTCATTATTTCATACATCTTAGCTGGAGCTCCTCTCATGTGGACAGGTATGACTGCCTTTGTCCTATCAGTTATGTTCTTCTCGAAGTCCTCTGGAGATAGCGTTAATGACTTATCTATACCAACGACCACTGGCATAGCGCCCACAGCCACTACCATTGCGGCAGTTGACACCCAGGTATAGGCTGGTACTATCACTTCATCTCCTGGCCCTATGTCCAGGGCCTTAAGAGCGACATAAAGAGATGCTGTACCTGAAGTGACCCCGAGGCAGTACTTTACGCCGACATAGTTTGCAAAGATTTTTTCGAACTCATCCACTTTACCTAAGAACTTCGGACCATAATATCTAAACAAAGATTTGCTTCTCAAAACTTCCAACACTGCCCTTTCTTCACATTCGTCTATGAACATCGCACCTGGGTACATAGGGGGTAGTGGCTTACTCCTAACAGGTTTACCACCGTATAATGCTAACATCTCTTTGCTCAAGATGACCCCCTTACCTTTCTCTTGACTAACTACTATAAAAATGGTAGTGTGATACTTCTATTATAGTTTGAACTTAGTGTAACTAGTCCTAAATTTATCACAGTACCTTTCAAAGAGAAAATATTTGATTTTAATATACAAATTCAGCAGGCAGTTGTCTGAAAATGTACTTAAAGGAAGAAACTCAAAAGAATCTGAGGGAGACCATGCGTGATGACTTTTTTGATAAAATAGCAGGGGGCTGGTATGGTAAACTCATTGGAAACCAGTTAGGAAGATCTGTAGAGGGGAAGAACTTTAAAGAGATAGAGCAAGAGTACGGGTTAATAGAGTATTACGTTGAAGTACCGAATGGCTTCGGTCCTGATGATGATCCTGAATACCTAGTGCTAGACCTCCATGCCATCAGAGTTCATGGAGTTGCTTTAGATTCGAAGATTTTAGCTCTTGAATGGCTAGAGCATCTAACATTAGTCTTCACAGCTGAGAAAGTAGCGTTAGAGAACATGAAACGTGGTCTGATGCCGCCACTCTCAGCTATCTTTAGGAATCCCTACCAAGAGTGGATAGGAGCTCAGATGAGGGGAGAACTTTGGGGTATGATAAGTCCCTTAATACCGAATTTGGCCGTCAAATTAGCCATAATCGACGCAACTATATCACATTCAGGAAATGGAGTTTATGGAGAGATATTCATATCAGCCTTAGCATCAATCTTATTCACAGAAGATAATGTTGAAAGAGCTATTAAGAAAGCATTAGAGTATGTACCACCTGATAGCCTATACTTTAAAGCAATCAAATCTGCGCTATATAGAGCTAAGTCTAAGTCATGGAGAGAGTGTATACCTGAGATATACGCCAAGTATAGGGAGTACAGTCCAGTCCACGTGTTACCGAACGCTGAAATAATAGTGACTGCTTTGATGTCAGAGAGCTTTGAAGAAGGTATACTCATAGCTACAAACGCTGGCATGGATTCTGATTGTAATGCAGGTAACGTGGGTGGTTTGCTAGGTGTGCTTGAAGGCTATAGCAGTATATCGACCAAGTGGCTTGAACCTCTTAAGGACACTTATAAGACCAAATTAAGGAATCTGCCTACTAGATACGTTGATGAAGTAGGTTTGATTAAGATAAGTCACTTAGTTGACGTGACCTATGAAGTCTCGAAGAGAACCTGTTTAGAGTGGAGGTGAATCTAAAAATATTAAATTAAGTAGAGATGAGTCCTCTTAAGTATTTAGCTCCTCTTTTCACTTCTTCATCTATAGTCTCGAGGGTCACCAATTCGTGCTTAATGTACCTCGGAGAGCATATCTCATATGATATAAACCCATTGTAGCCTATCTCTTTAAGAGCTTCTATGAAGTCTTTAGCTATTCTGCCAAACAAACCCTCTCCTAGAGGCACTCTTTCCAATCTCATAGTTCCGAACATAGCCATGCTTTCGTCTGGAGACCACACTAACTCTCCTTGTCTAATGATTAAATCGCCTACGTGAACGTGTATCAAGTAACTCTGCACCTCTCGATATATCTCCCTTAACCTCCTACCAACGTCTGGAGCTAATGGGTCAATGTCGTTGGTCCAGATTAGTAGCTCTGGGTCTATCACAGCTTTCAAATTATCTTCATTGACTTCGTTAATCATAGCTATGACATCTCTATATGTCTCTATTACTGGTGGGTGATTTTGTAATCCTAAAGTAACGCCGTAATCATCAGCAAACCTAGCCATCTCTTTAAGGCCATCTCTGCACAACTTCCAGTGATTCCAGTAGCTTAGTCTCGAATCAACCCTCTTCATTCCAGCTGCAAATACTCTAACCCTATCTACTTCGAGGTCATAAGCTAACTTGATGACTTCGCTAAGATATAAGAGATTCATCTCTCTTTTTAAGAGATCAGGTCCTGAAAAATCATTATAGGCAGCTAGAATAGCTATTCTCACTTGATAGGAATTAGCTATTTCCTTCAACTCTTTTCTTTTCTTCTTATCTAGATCCATAGGATTAGCATGTGGCCTCTTAGCCATTATTTCTATGCCATCATATCCAAATTTCTTTACTCTCGCTATAGCTTCCTCAAGCTTCAGCGCTCTGCCTTTATAAAAGAAGCCTGAGTATGTTACTGAATGTAACGATATTCTCATACTTCCACAATCCGTAGGTTTTCCTGTGAACTAATAAGTATTCCTTAGTCAAAGGAGGAAGGCTAGGTCTATATGAAGAGCTCATTTGACCAGCTTAACAATAAAAATAAATACCTGAGGGACTCAGAGAATCTGACAAAAGGACTTAGAACTTTAGGTTTTGAATAATCGACTAGGGGCTTAATCATGTTTAAGAATTTAGAAGAGGTGTCAGTACCAGGGGAGATACTAGGAGTAATTGAGGAGTTCGTGCCACGTGAAAATGTTTACGTTATTGATGGTTTTATAAAGTCTTTAGTGCTGGGTATACCTTCATATAACCTCAAAGAACACATAGTCTCTGTTAGGCCTTTAAAGGAGAATAAGCCGTTGGTTCCAAAGTTCAATGATATAGTCTATTCTCAAGTAGTCAGGATCAAGGAGAACGCGGCGTTTACATCGATATTTGAGATAGAGGGAAGGGGCTGTCTTCAAGTCCCCTTCACCGGAATACTTCACATATCACAGATAAGCAGTACCTACGTTAAGAGTATATATGATGCAGTTAGGATAGGGGATGTGATAAGAGCTAAAGTAGTTTCGAGAAAGGGGCCTCCATTCCACATTTCTACAAGGGGAAAGGATATGGGAGTCGTCTACGCGCTTTGCCCTCTTTGTGTCAAACCTCTCAAGAGAAGAGGAGTGCACCTCTTATGTCCTTCGTGTAAGAGGGTCTCTAAGAGGAAACTCTCAGAGCTTTATGCTTTAAGATAGGGATCTCAGATGTATCATAGAGTTTTTCTGTTTTCATTTAGTGACTATGAGGAAGCCTTGAAATTCATTGAGTTATTAAGTGAGCATTTAAAAGGAGCCAATATTATCGTTGATTTCAAAGGAACTACTGTTAGAGTTAGAATATATGGCTCGCGTAGTGATATTGAGTCCACATTTCTTAAGATAAAAGACTTAGTGGCAATAGTCAAAGGAGAGAGTAAAGGGGGACTAAGGAAGTACCCCTTAAGGTACATACTGACTAATGCGAACCTTAAGGCGCCGATACCCGTAAACTTAATTCAAGATGTCTTAGCGCTGAGGGGGTTTAAAGCTGAAATCAAGAGGGGACACATAGTTACCGATGCAAGTCTAAAGGAAGTTCAACGAATACTCGAGACGATTTCAGAAATTTACTTAAAGCTCAGGGAGGTAAAGGCCTCTCCGAGAGCCAAAAAAGTAATCGCACTCTTGGCTACTTTGACTGGAAGTTCAATAGAAGAATCTCTAAAGATGCTCATTGATGAGGGGATCATAAGGACAGTTGAGAAGACGAAGGCATACGTAATTACGTGTAAGTACGAAGCTGCTATTGAGGCTGTGAGAAAGTTATTAAATAGGACAAATTTATAGAGAGTGGTGCTACAATGAGGCTGAGGATCCTTAAGAAGAGTGATAATGAGTTAGAGTTTGAGTTAGAGGGCGAGGAACATACATTCTGCAATCCACTAGTAAAGATCCTACTTCAGGATAAGAAAGTAGAGTTTGCTGCTTATAGGATAAGTCACCCTCTAATGAGGATACCTCGAGTATACGTTAGAACTAATGGAGAGATAAGCCCCGAGGAAGCTCTAATCAAGGCTGCAGACACGCTCATTCAGGTTTACTCAACTATAAAGAAAGAATTTGAGAAAGCTCTAAGTGAGATTTAGCTCTCCATGTAAACTCTTACCTCGTAAATTCGGGCTGATGCATCGCCATTAGTAGCTAATACTTCGATCCTAAGCTTACTAGAAGTCACTGGTTTAAATTTATGAATCCTATGTCTATGATAATTACCTCGCATGGTGATCAATTTTCTCCAAAATCCGTGATCATCAAGATGGTAGATCACATAATCTCGAATGCATTGGGGAGCCTTGTAGAATGGAGAGTACTTGTCTCTCCAGTTTAGATGTGTATCGAAGGTTAAATATATCGTGTTGAACGTGACTGGCTTACCAAAGTCAAGCTCTATCCATTGGGGTAATGGTTTATCGGGATCTGAGATCCATATGTTCGTCCATTGTTCAGGTCTAGCCACACCACTCACTATATTTTCAGGTTCATAAGGTCTTGAAGGTGGATTTATTCGCATGGTATAAGAGCCGTGAATCCAGATCCAAGTTCTCTCGAAATAAGCTGGCTTGTAAGCAGCTACAGTGCCAGTTGGTTCATCATCACTATGAACCCAATACACCCTTGGACAAGGCTCAAGCCAGATCCAGTAAAGCCGTTTAGCTTCCACCTCTTTCTGAATTTCAAAGGAAACCCACGTTCTAGAATTGGGTGGTACTCTCGATTCACAAATCGCGATATCTTCTTCTGAAGTGAAATCCCAGACGTCATCTGCTTTTCTCAGGTGCAAGATGACTTTAGTCACATCATCCCTCTTAGACTCTAGCATCAACTCAATTGAATCTATCCTACCTTCCGAGAAGGGAAAGAGCTGAGCCCTCGGCACATTCAATTCGTGACTCTCATTACCCACTTGGAATCTTAACTCAGCACTACTTGAGGCTCTTATTACGGCACTCCTAGCTAAATCGTTCATGTCCTCATTTCTTACACCAATGATGTAGCAATCCTGCTTAAGAAGCAATTGTTGTAGCTCTTTGATATGCTTCTTATAAACCTCTCGAGGTGTGCAATTATATTTCATGCACAAGTAGGCAGCAGTTCCAACTGCTTGACCCATCACTGCACAGGTAGCTTGTAACCTGGTCGTGCCAAGAGCCACGTGAGTGACACTAATATTCCTCCCAGCCATCATCAGGTTCTCGATGTTCCTCGAGTATAGACACCTAAAGGGTATGCTATAAGGTCTAACTCTAACGTATTCTCTGTATCTAGGATCGCCTATGGAAGGCTCGGGTGCCTTATCTTTGGCTAATATCCCTCCAACAGTATGAATGTCTATGGACCAACCTCCATAAGCAACCCTATCTGGAAATAGGACATGTTTCTTAACATCACTTTCGGTTAGTATGTAATCCCCGATAAACCTACGAGATTCTCTCTTTCCAGGTATCATGCCGATCCAGTAAATGACATAGTTCTTAGCCTTGTGATCCCTATAATTTTTAATGTGATCCCAGACCCCTAGCAGTTGCCTGAGAAGCTCGTCTCTTATCCTCTCATTGTCGCTAATGGTGTTGTAAGGATAGCCCACTTCGATCCACCAGTACCCGGCATTGATATCACTATGGTCTCTATAGAGTAAGTCCTTCTCGCTAGGGAACCTAGCTGCCCAAGGAGGTGGCTCAAATTCCACAGGCCTACCGACATCCCTAGCATTGAATAGCAGACTACTACCCATCGTAGCATTATCGGGCTTTTCTGGGGCTAATAGTTCTCCGAACTCCTCCCTTGATTCACGCCCCATTCTGTACTCAGCCCCAGCCCTATAGGCGATTACACCATCGCCAGAACAGTCTATGAACACTCTTCCCTTGAACTTGTACCACTTATCACTATCCATCTGATAACATATCACTCCATCGATCCTGCTCTTACTCTCCATGATCACGTCAAGTGCTACTGTGTTCAAGTATAAGTCTAAGTTCTTCTCAGCTTTCACTCTCTCATAGAGAAGTAAGTCCCAGAGAGAGCTTGTCCTAAAGTGCGGAGCACCTGCTGCAGGCCACGGATTTCTAGCTAAATCCTCAATTATTAATTCATGGATTATACCGGTCTCCACAGCCCAAGGATTGAAGTTTCCAGCCCCTCCCACAGGGACTTTTATTAGGCTGCTCGAGTTCCCTCCCAATACTGGTCTCTGTTCAATAAGAGCCACCCTACAACCTAGCCTAGCTGCTGCTATAGCTGCACAAATTCCGGCCAATCCACCACCAATAACTATCACATCATATTCAGCATCATACTCCCTTTGAAGCACATCTTTTAGACTTCTTCCCTTTCTACAAGTCCTTTCCATAAAACATAGTTCGACTTTATCTTTATCTGCTTTACTGTATCTATCATCCTATGCTCACTCTCACTCTAGAGATTAACAGCTTAAGGAAACCCATTTAAAAGTATCTTAGAAACCTGCAAGAGGAAAGAATACAACACTAACGTTCTAGCTCAGTTATAGGATCCTGAATATTTGAAAACATCATTATGAACTGCGAAAAAGAATATGAAGAAATATATAGCTACAGTCCTAACTTTAAATTGATTACTAATAAAAGATGTGGAATCTTTGAATCGAGCTCTGAAAGTAACATTGTTAATTTTAGCCTTAATAACAATCTTAGCATTTCTCTCTGATTATCTAATCCCTTACGTAGCTTTGATTGAGACTAAGGGAGAGTTGAAGTACTCGTACGAAGTTGGAGAAGAACCAGTAGTGTTAGTAAGATTCAAACTTCCTCAGGAGATAGCAAGAGAAATAATCGTTACTGAAATCACAGAAGGATGGTCTTATAAGCTAGAGGGCAATGACTTAGTCCTTCAAGGAGGTATTCTGAAGCCTGGTCAATATGTAATTGTTAAATACAGCCTAAAGAAGTACATCGAGCCTAAAAACTTAACAGTAGTCGCGGTAGGAATGACAACTAAAAAAGAGGCTATAGTTGCTGAAGGTAGTATGATAATTAAAGAGGCAGTAACTTTAAAAATTCTATCCATGTTATCCTATTACAAAATCATTCTGGGAATCTCTCTTGTTATATTGACTGGAGGAACTCTGTTAACTGGTGGTGAGGTAGCTTACAAGCCGGAGAAGTGTCATGAACTAATTAAGAAGGCAGACAAATTAAGGAAAGACATATCAGACATGGAGGACGCCATTCAAGTACTTTCTCAACAGATATATGATTTGAAGGAAGTAATCAATAAAATCAGAGAATTCGAGAAGGAGCTTGAAGTTCTGAAGAAGAAAATCGAAGAGAGAGCTAAATTGGTCAGGACAATCCTAACAGTCATAGACATAGTTAGTTATGCCCTAACTGCTGTTAGTCTTGGCAAGAGTCTAATAGCTGGAATAGCTGCTAGAGCTATCGTTGGAAGTTTACTCAAAGCATTGGGTAAAGCTTTAATCAAGGAGTTCGTCAAAGTTACTACATTCCTTCAGGAAGGAATTACTCGATTAGTGTCCTTCAATGTTAAGGTTATAGGAATGAGACCTCCCAAGAGAGGTCTCAACGAGGCCTTAATAACTCTTGATGAGCTATCAAAGGAACCAATAAGTAGTCGTAAAGTGAGCGAGCATGTTAAAAAGTGTGCTGATGAAATAAGAAAAGTCCTTGAAGAAGCTGTCAAGGCTAGGGATATAGATGTACTTGAGTGGAAGACGAAAGAAGCTCTCTGGGTAGTTAAATCAAAGGGTGATCGCCTAGAACAACTATTGCACACTTTAACTAGTAATAAGATAAGACTAGAAGATAAATTAAAATGGTCTCGTGATGAATTAAAGAGATTATATAAAGAGATAGCTAAATGTAAATGCTGGCCTGAATACCAGGCCAAGCTAGAGAAGATATATCATGAGTACCGAGAAACCATGAATAAGCTCAATGAGAACTATAAAGAGCTTTATGCAAAATATAATAGTACTGTCAAAAAGACTGAAGAAGTTGCTCATACTCTTGAGAATGAGTATGTAGAGAGGTTAAAAAAGTACATCGAAGCATCGAGCGAGTTGGATAAGGAGTGGTGGCATAGGCATGAGGAGTGGCAGAATTACATGAAGGAAGTAGAAAAGAGCGCAGAGAAAGAATTTGAAAAGAGTTTAGAATGGGTGGAAGAAGAGTGTGAGAGACTTGAGAAAAAGCTGATGAGCGGACAGTTGAGTGAGAGGGAGATAGCAGAGATAGAGAAAGGCTACGTCTCGGGAGCTATAGCTAACTATAAATTACTTGAGAAGCTAGGTGCATTAAGTAAGGAGGATAAAGAGCGAGTAAAGAAGCTTGAAGACCGATTTGAACAGCTCACTAAAAAGTCGCCTCCTAGGCCTTTGCCCTGGCGTGAGATGTGGAGGGAATACTTTTCTTCCTCTTACCGTTTAAAGATCGCCAGCGAATTAGAGAGGTACTTTAGAGAAAACATAATACCCTTAAGGGAAAAGTCGACTAAATTACTAAATGAGTGGCTGGAGTTTTGTGAGTACTACCACAAGACTTGGAAAAAGCTCCAAAGAGAGCGTAAGAAGGCTTTAGAGGAGCTTGAGAAGCTTCAAAAAGATTATCAAGATAAGGTAAATAGCTTAGCTGAGAAGAGAGATAAGAGCGCTAAGAGAGCTTATGAAGAATATCTGGAGTGCTTGGAAAAAATGAGTAAACCTAAATAACATGTTACAAGAAATTTAAAGTTCCAAACAGGAAATTAAGAGGTGTATCAGATTGCATACTTGAAACACCTATCATAATTGATGGTTTCAATATCGCGGAAAACTTTATATCTCCTTCTAAGACTAGAAGAGTAGGGCTATCAAGCCGGGGTAGCTCAGCCCGGTAGAGAGGGTGGTAGAGAAATACCTCTCCTATAACGTCCGGCTGTTAACCGGGTGGTCGTGGGTTCGAATCCCACCCCCGGCGCTTCTCCTTCTCTCATAAAAATAGAGACCTTCACCATAGAATCTTAGATAGAATTACTCTTTTATTATGACTAAATTAAGACTAACTCTTTCATAGAACTCGTTTAAGTTAAGCAGAGGATGATCTGAAAAAACTCTTTTTAACCCATCTTCTACACATCTTATGTAATCTTTCAAGATATAATAAACCACAACCTTCCAGAGACTTTTATCTAAAAACAAAAATATATAAGTATGTATATTTATACTAATATTGTGTCAGAATTAGAGGAGTTAAGAAAGGAAATAGCAAAAATAGCTAAAGAATTGGAAGAGTTAAAGAGGAGAAAAGAGTTCCTAGAGCGAGTTGAGCCCCTTCACGATCCTCTAGGAGTAGAATCAGCTCTAAGGAAAGCTCTAAATGGCAAAGAAGAAGGCTCTATGTTTGTTTACGCTGGAGTTATCAAGAAGAAAGGAGTTATAATCGACTCATGGAATCATAACTTCCATTTAGAACATGTATTAAAACTAAGTCCTAAGAGAGTAGCTAGATTAGTATCCCCTCTATCTAATGAACAGAGAGTGGCTATATTAAAAGCGATACTCTGTGGAGTTAAGAATGCATCAGGAATCTCGGAAAAAACAGGACTTAGAGGAGGAGAACTCTATCATCATCTAAGAGAACTTCTGCGCTCTAACTACATAATGACCAAAGAACGCGGCATATACGAGTTAACCATGAAAGGTGAAATAGCTCTGATAATGATATCAGGGATAGCCTCTTGGCTAGAGCCCATGACTGAAACGGAAGTTGAGGAACAGCTAAAGGAGTTAACCTCTCAAAAGAACTAAATGAGACAAGCAACTTGGTGGCAGTTCATGAAAGAGAACTCCCTAAATGAAGTCGCGAGTCAAGTAAGGGATAAATTAAAGGAACTCTTCAACCTAACTGAAAGAGAAATTAACGAAGCCATACCCTTTGTCTTCAACAAGCTCCAAGTCTACTTCAAGCGCGTGCCAGATACTAAGCGAGTAGAAAAACTCTGTGCTCCTATTGTCACTAGCATGCTTCACGTATTAATTCATGAGATCTCCCACGCTATAGTAGAAGACACTATTCAAGGCTTGAACCTTAATCCAGAAGATAAGTGCTTTCTTTATGAGGTAATAGCGAGGTTCATTGAGAGAAGGTTGTCTTTAGAACTCAAAGAGGAGCTCCAATTGAAGACAGTAATAGTCGAAAGCTTTGAGGAGCAAGTCAACGAATTACTCCGATATTCAGAATTGAGGAACTTGAAAATTGGTGTTAAAGAGTACGAGAAGATGTATAAGTACTTCTGGAGAGAAGTAGAAAGAGGTAAAGGAATGGAAGAACTAGCAAAAATGATCCTAGCATGGAGATGGGATAAAAAGAATCCCTATGCTTAAGCCATCTCGGAGATGATACAACTAAGAGTTGAGCTCTTTTTAATCCTTAACTAACTCAACGACCATTGTAACAGTGCACTTAACACTTACTTTCTCCGGATATATCTCAGTTGTCCTAGTTCCTGCAACTACTGTCTCAGGAACCTTAGCATAGCGAATTACTCCATAGCTTGTGGACTCATAAACTTCACGAACTCTTTCAATTTTCATGCTCAATGCTTCAGCAACTATTTTAGCTTTGTTAAGAGCATCAGAGAGGGCTTGTTCTAGTGCCTTCAAATAAGTCTCCTTATATTTCTCAGTGGATAGTGAGGAGGATATTATTATCCTTTCTATTGTAAACTTACTGACTTCATCAATTATACTAGCTGCCATTTCTTTACTCCTAATTTCTACTTTGAGAACATGGATTACCCTATAACCAACTACCTTTGGAGGTTTAACCTCGTAATCGTAAACTGTTACTAAGTGATAGTAGTCCGTTTCAATAGAATCTTCACTAACCCCAAGATCTTTTAGCTTGTCGAGCACCTTCCCTACTATTTCGGATGCATTCTTAACGGCCTCCTCTGCCGTTCTTCCCGTAGCTGAGACTGAAATCCTGAGGATTAGTAAGTCTGGTACTACCTCGAGAGAAGCACTGCCAGCTACTCTGACTAATGTGCCGTTACTACTTGAACTCTCCATAGTCCCTAGGAGCCCTCCACCAGAAAGCTCCGAAGGCATTTCTTCGCCCACTTTCTCCTGAGTCGTTTCTAGGGTCAACTCTCTCTCCTTAGGGAGTTCAAGACCAGCGTAGGTAACTTGAACGATGTGAACCTTTGCTGCCGTTTCATTCCGCTTAATTACTACGTAGTAGCATAACAATCCCATTAAGACGACGACTATGAGCACTAACATAATCCTTCTATTAAACATACTTTCACCTCACCGTCCGTTTAACTTTATAATAATAAAAGTATATGGTCTGTTCTCATTTCGTACAGTGCTCATGCTAAAACTTGTCAAGTTATTTACAAGTCTTTAATTCGGGCCGAGAGGATTAAGAGTGATGAAATATTAATGAGTTAGAGTTAATTTAGTGATGAGACTATGACCGAAAAAGAGCAAAAGCCTCTGCACATACTAGCCAAACCTGAAGAGGTCTCTGAAAGAGTAATTGTTGCCGGAGATCCAGCCAGAGTCCAACAATTAGCTCAAATGCTAGATGAAGTCAAGCTAGTTAATGAGAACAGAGGCTTCTTGACTTATACTGGATATCATAAGGGAGTTCGAATTACGGTAGCCACACACGGAATAGGAGGACCGTCTGCCGCGATAGTGATTGAGGAGCTAATAATGCTCGGAGCGAAGGTAATAGTCAGACTTGGAACGGCTGGTGGTATGATAAAGGGGCTAAGCGTAGGAGATATAATTATACCTTACGGTGCAGCGTACTTAGATGGTGGTCTCTTAAGGATGTACATAAGCGATGGTCATCTCCCAGCAGTTCCTCATCCAGACGTCCTTTTCGCCCTCATCAAATCAGCTAATGAGCTAAAATTGAATTATAAGCTAGGGATAGTGTTTAGCAGTGACGCCTTCTACGCAGAGGATCCAGAATTTGTTAAGAAGTGGTCGTCTAGGGGAATAGTTGCTGTCGAGATGGAGTGCGCTACCCTATTCACTTTGGGGTCGTTGAGAAGAGTGAAAACGGGAGCTCTACTTGTGATAAGCGACACGCTAGTAGAAGGACCCGTCAAAGACATGGCTACGGCTAAGGAACTTAAAGAGTATATTGAGAAAGCAGCCAGAGTCGTTCTCAATGCACTTCTTAAGGTGAAAGTCGAAGGCTAATATCTTCTTTGACCTTTTATAAGTCTTTCAAAGTAATACACGAAGGCTATCTGGTTTATGGCCTCTATAGCACCTGGCCTAGCATCTCTAACTCTGTCTATGGCATGCTCAGCACAAAGTCCCCTGGATATCAAGTAGCATGCCAAAACTGTGCCTGTTCTTCCTAATCCAGCACCACAATGCACCAATACCTTACCTCCGCTCCTTTCAGCTTCACGTATTGATTTAAGTATCTTATTTACCTGCTCCACTGTTGGAGGACTAAAGTCAGGAGTTGGCTCCCAGAGCCAATGTATTCCCCTGTTCTTCATATAATCTATCAACTCGCGTGGCAATGGCTCTTCAGTTAAAGTAACTACGAGCTTAAATCCATTAAGAGATAACCACCTGACTTCAGCTAGAGAACGTAGTCTTGCAGAGCCTGCAACAGTGTTGCTTATCCAATAGAGGTTCCTAGGAGGGGTTACACCTTGGATAGTCGAATTAGTATTATGCATGTCAAATAAGTCTGCGAGAAGCCTAATATTACCTCCTTAGGATAGAGGCACTATAACTAAAGCGAAACTTTTATGATGATGTTTAGAGTGACAAAGTAAGGCTTCTGATAGTTAGAGGTGATCAAAGTGGATAATGCTGTATATATCCTAGGCATAAATGGGTCGCCAAGAAGTTACGGAAATACGTGCAGACTATTGAGAATAGCACTTGAAGTAGCTAAGAGAGAAGGAGCTCATACAAAACTCATCAACCTCTATGACTATGATATAAAACCATGTCTTGGATGTCTCGCCGACATCCAGGAAGCATGTAGATATCCCTGTGTTATTGACGATGATATGAAACAACTTTATGATGAAATATTGAAAGCTGATGGTTTAATAATAGCCACCCCAATCTATTGGTTCGGAGTATCCGGCATTTTAAAGAACTTTATCGATAGACTTACGGCACTAGAGAATATGATATTCGTAGAGGGGAGGAGCTGGTTGGAAGGTAAAGTACTAGGAGTGATAGCGGTCGGAAACGATAGTGGTGATATAGAGGCTCTTTCACATATAGTCTTAGCGCTTAATTTCATGGGCTTAATTGTACCACCATGGTCATTAGCCTGTACCACAGAAAGGAATCCTCTCTCAAATGAGAACATGGTCCTAGAAGCAGCGAATGTGGGAAGATGTGTAGTGATTATGGCTAAACTCGTTAAAAATGCAGGGATATGCTGGTACAGCAAGGACATCAAAGAGCTAAGCAAAATAAAAAATAGAGTGATGACTGAGGCTGAAAGAGACTTCCAGAGAGTTCGAGATGAGCGCTTAAAAATAATTACAAAGCTTTTAAAGGATTCCTATGAAACATTAGAATAAGCCCTATGTATTAGTTTGGAATATAAGGAAACACTTTACCTAGCTCTAATAGTTCTTGTCCGAAAGAGATATATGTGTTTAATCGCAGAGAAGAACGACCGGGGTAGTGAGGCTAAGACAATGGGTAACGAGGAAGTTGATGCAATCATCAACGTATTGAAAAACTTTGGGTACTCTGTAAGGAAGGATAGCATCTTGATAGGAGATAGCGGAATTAAACATAAATTTGATATAATAGCTGAAAGAGAAGGCATCACTCTACTATTCAATTTTACTGAAGATGACAGGGTAAAGTATGATTATTTAGGCATGATTGGAAAGTATATGGACCTAAAGAATGTGGGTACAAGGTTCTTCTTGATGGTTAATATCAATAAAGGACTAGAATCAGAGGAACTGTGCAACAACATAGACCTAGTTCCTTATACTAGTATCGACGACTTGGTAATTAAAATGCGTAAAATTCTTAGAGAGATAGAGCTATCTTGATCACTGCCTAAAGGAGACCCCTATGAAATGTAGTCTACTAAAGGAGTTATACGTGAAAGTAGTTCTAACCAACTTCGAAGAGGGTTTCATGAGAAAAGGAATATTATGGTCTTTGAAAAGCGTTACTTCACGTGAAGAAGGGTTTAATGAGTTACTTAGGATATACAACGATGTTATTAAAGTCATTGAGAAACACTTGAATTCTAAAGGACAACTGGAGAAATTAATAATATCAAAGGGCGAAGTCGTAGACCAAGGTGTAAAGTTAAGTGAAGTTTTGCACGGTATATTCATCAGAGGGCTTTGCTATCTTCATAACTCCCAATACTTTATAAGGCTTTATTTAAAGAGTATCCCTAATAAATTAATTCTAACGATGTACGGTGATCTCTATGAAAACACTCCATGGTTAACTGAGCTACTAGATCCAAATAAGCTACGTCTCACTTTATGAGGTGACTAAGTGCCAAAGAGGACCTGGAGTGTTGTGATAGTATCTCATTGTCTACTTAATACTAATTCTAGAGCATATGGATTAGTAGTTTCTGAGTTGTCTAACCTGCAACTGTCACTACTAATGAGTCACCTCCTAAGGAAGGGCTATGGAATATTTCAGTTACCGTGTCCGGAAGCCTCGTTTATCGGCTTCAGAAGAGAGCCCCTAACTAAAACAGAATACGAAGAGCTTGGATTAAGGATACATGCTGAGAAGTTAGCTAGTGAAGTCTTAGGGTACGTCAACCTAATGATAGATTCCGGTATTAAAATAGTTGCACTAATTGGAGTTGCCGGATCTCCATCCTGCGGCATTTACACCACTCACATCAGGTCAAGGTCTGTTAGAGAGCTCGGCAAGGGAATATTTATGGAGGAACTTCTTAAGGGGCTCCCAGAAAATGTGAAGTTACTTGAATGGGATTTTAGGACCCCAGTTAAGAGCTTGTTAAATATAATTGAAAAGTTATAATTCACTAAGGAGCACATAGATGCTGAATTTCTCTGGAGAGCATAAAGTTTAATTGTTTTACTTCTCGACATATATTCAAAATGAAGTTTAAAGTATTGATATTGGATTTAGATGGAACACTGGTTACACTACCTATAAAGTGGGATGAACTTAGAGAGAAAGTAAGAAGACTTCTAAAGACTGATCATCCTCTTAAGCCACTAGCTCCTAGCATTCCTAAGGCTGCCAAAGGAAGAGCTGACTTAATTAGAAAGGCGTTCAGAATAATTGAGAAAGCAGAGCTAGAGGCATCGAATAATGCGAAGTTTGATGAAGAGCTATTTAATTTTCTTCGTTGGGTTAAGAACAAGGGAATGAAAGTTGGGTTAGTGACCTTACAAGGAGAGAAACCAGCTAGGAAAACACTAAAGAGACTAGGAGTTTTGAACTTCTTCGACTTGATAGTAACGAGGGAGAGTAGTTTAATAAGACGTGAGCAACTTATGATGTCCATTAGGAAGTTTCGTGTAGATCCTAAAGAAGTGATATTTGTGGGCGACTCATACTCGGATGTTAAGGCTGGCAAAGAGCTTGGCTTATTAACTGTGGTAGTAGGTCGTCAAGTTTCCTTCGAGCTCGAAGGAGATTTGAAGCTAAATAGGGTAACTGAGTTGAGGAAGTACTTAGAGAGGTGATTAAGCGATGAAGAGAAAGTTAAAGTATCCGAGAAATGATGACATAGCTGCTGCAATTATTGATGCTCTCTCAAAGAATCCACTATTACACCCATCGGAGCTCTTCGAGAAAGTCGTTGAGGAACTTGAGGAGAAGAAGTTCTTTACAGGCCTAGTAAACCCTAAAAGAGTTTGGAGAGTTTACGAAAATATGGTCAAGAAAGGTATGATTTACGATGTCCTAGATGTTGTAAAGAAAAGTGACCGTAGATAAGTACATTTATGAGAAGCCGGCTCTCTTATAGTACTCTCTAAGGATCCTTTCATACATTTTATCTTCTTTTATCTTTTTGATTATATTAGTTAGAATTTTAACAAAAGCATTAAACAGAATTTCCCCTTTTGATGCAGTTGCCTTAGTGGGATTTCCTACATAACCTTCAAGTGCATAGGATATCCAATCGACTAGAGTGTTTGTGAAATCAACGACTTCGCTACGGCCCAATTTAGCTTCTCCTTTTATTCTCTCCATTTTCACTAGGTTAGGAAATAGATATAGCATAATACTAGTCTCTATCTCACCTGCATGACCATAAACATCAGTCTCCTTGACTTTTTCTATTACATCTCGTATCAGAGCCATAGGATTCATTATTACATAAACCATGTATTCCTTTCGCTTATTTATCATCTCCCTCAAAAATAGTCCGAGAACTCTCACATTTCCTCCGTGCCCATTTAGAATCAAAATTTTCTTAAATCCGTTCCTATATACCTCATCACATATTTCCTCTAATACCTTAACCATCGTAGTCCCAGAGAGTGAGATGGCTCCAGGAAAATGTCTATTCTCAGGAACGTAAGTATAAGCTAGGGGCGGTAATATAATAGCCTTTTCACGCTTAGCTGCCTCTAAAGCTGCTTTGTATATAGCTAGGTAATCAGTTCCTACAGGTAAGTGAGGTCCATGGATTTCTAAACTTCCAAGGGGAAGTACAACTATGGCTCCTTCTTCAGCTAGCTTTTTAATCTCTTCATAAGTTAACTCTTCCCAGCGCACGTTATCGCCTATCTCTTTAGCTCTCCTTCAGATATTTGTTCAGGAATTCAAGAGCTCTTTTGGCGACTATTTCATAGGGCAGTCCATGTCCGGTCTCGTACCAGTATACCTCTTTTGGCTCTCTAGCTTTTTCACATAACCGTCTCTGAGTCTCAGCTGGAACTATCTCGTCATACTTACCACAGTGAAACTGAATGGGCCTAGGGGAAGCTAAATGAATGAAGTTTATCGGATCTACTGGCGCTAGTATTCTCTCCAATTCTTCATATTTTATTCCTAAGCTCTTTAGTCTCTCTCTTATCGACGGGACTGCGCTGTGCTTACTAAGCTTTATCATGAGCGGTAGGTTACCGCCTCCAACAGCTAACACTGCAGCCTTTATTCTTTTCTCAACTCCGACGAAAATTGCTCCAATGATGCCTCCCATGCTCCCTCCCGCATAACCGATTCTATTTGCATCTATTTCTTCGAAGGTCTCTAAGAGGTCAACTCCTCTCCTTAAATCTATCACACATTGAATGAAGTTCTGCTTAGCCTCATTAAGGTTAGGAGAGTAGAAGACCTTGCCTGGAACCTTCCTTTCACCATGATAGGGAGCATCTATCGAAAATATTGCATATCCCTCCTTTGCAAATACATCGGCTAGTACTAATCCGTTTTCCTTCTTACCTCCATAACCGTGCAAGAAGACTATACAAGGGTATTTAGG
>Ga0180302_10000185_pt1 | contig 26045 bp, 27 predicted proteins | sample GuaBasSediGuay17_FD_121794 | JGI IMG/M metagenome (GOLD analysis project Ga0180302, IMG submission 121794) | Subseafloor sediment microbial communities from Guaymas Basin, Gulf of California, Mexico - Guay17, Core 4571-4, 12-15 cm | ecosystem: Environmental > Aquatic > Marine > Hydrothermal... | reverse complement strand
GTGAAAGAGAGATTGTAGTCTATGATAAAGATTTAAAATTATGGGTTAATCGCGATGGACCTTACATTGTTGATATTGTTAAATCGCTTAGGTTAGCTCAAAAGAGAGATTTCTTTCAAGTAAAATAAACTGCTTCTAACATACCCTATTAAGTAAAAACTTATTTCCCGTGGATAACAGAATTATACCTCTGGGCTTACTGAAGCCCCTCGTTCAATAAGATTAAATAGGGTAGGGTTGATATCCTTGGCTGTTGTACCTCAAAAAGAACTACTTCTAAAAATGTATAAAGCAATGTACTTGATACGAACCTTCGATAATACTGCTGGTGAACTCTTCTTCCAAGGAAAAATCCCAGGATTCATTCACACATATGTTGGTGAAGAAGCTGTAGCTGTTGGCGTTTGTGCTAACCTTAAACCTCAGGATGTTATAACAAGTACTCATAGAGGTCACGGGCATTATATAGCTAAGTCAATGTTTTCTAGAAAATCTTGGGAAGAGGTAGTAAATGACCTTAAGGCCTTAGCTGCTGAACTCTACGGAAAGAAAACAGGTTGTAATAAGGGTAAAGGTGGATCAATGCATGCAGCATTATTTGAAGTCGGAATGACAGGTGCTAACGGTATAGTTGGTGCAGGTATACCTCATGGAGCTGGTGCAGCACTAGCCATAAAGTATAAGAAGGAAGGAGTTGTTGCAGTATCATTCTTTGGTGATGGAGCCTCAAACCAAGGAACATTCCATGAAGCATTAAACCTATCATCCATATGGAAGTTACCAGTAGTCTTCGTATGTGAGAACAACCAGTACGCTATCTCAGTACCGTCATCATATTCTGTAGCAGTAAGAGACATATCGATGAGAGGGGCAGCTTACGCTATGCCAAGTGTTACAGTTGATGGTATGGACGTACTAGCAGTCTATGAAGCAGCAAAAGTGGCCATTGAGAGAGCACGAAAAGGTGAAGGCCCATCACTAATAGAGGCTAAGACCTATAGATATCGTGGACACTTCGAAGGAGACCCAATGCACTATAGAACCAAGGAGGAGCTTGAGTGGTGGAAGGCTAAAGACCCAATACCAAGACTAAGAACATACCTACTAACACTAGGTATTGCTACAGAAAAGGAGCTTAAGGAGATTGAGGAGGAGGTTAAGAAGACTGTCGAAGAGGCGTTCAAGTATGCTGAGGAGAGTCCATGGCCTGATCCTAAGGAAGCTTACACAGATGTATTTTATGAGTAGGAGGTGAGGTGGGAGTCATGAGTGAAAGAGTTATAACTTATGTTGAAGCATTAAATGAAGCTCTAAGGCAAGAGATGGAGAGAAATCCCAACATAATAATCATGGGTGAAGATGTAGGAAGATATGGTGGAATATTCGGAGTAACAAAGGGCCTGCTGGAAAAGTTTGGACCAGAAAGAGTAAGAGATACACCTATCTCTGAGGCAGGATTCTTAGGAGCAGGACTTGGAGCTGCACTCAAAGGATTACATCCAGTAGTAGAAATAATGTTCGTAGACTTCATTGGAGTATGTTTCGACCAGTTAATGAACCAAGTAGCATTCATAAGATACATGACTGGAGGACAAACAAAAGTACCTATAGTAATAAGAACTGAGGGTGGTGGTGGACTTAGAGCTGCAGCACAACACTCCAAATGTATAGAGGCACTATTCGCACACATACCAGGATTAAAACTAGTACTACCATCGACACCATATGATGCTAAGGGACTACTAATTACAGCATTAAGAGATGAAAACCCTGTAATGTTCATAGAGCATAAGAAGCTATATGGAATTAAGGGGTCAGTACCAGAGAAGCCCTACACCATACCATTCGGTAAAGCTGATATTAAACGAGAAGGATCAGACGTAACTGTTGTAGCATGGTCATATATGGTTCAGGAATCCCTAGCAGCAGCAGAAGAGTTAGCAAAGCAGGGTATAAGTGTTGAAGTAGTTGATCCAAGAACACTAGTACCATTAGATGAGGAGACGATACTGAAGAGTGTACGTAAGACTGGTAGACTAGTAATAGTCCATGAAGACTACATAACATGCGGTTTTGGAGCAGAAATAGCAGCTATAGTAGCAGAGAAAGCATGGGATGCAATTAAAGCACCAATTAAGCGTGTAGCTACACCAATGGTGCCAATACCCTTCAGCCCAGTACTAGAAGACGAGATACTACCAAACAAGAAGAAGATAATAGACGCAGTAACATCTATAATAAAAGAGTCTAAGAAGTAAACTAATATACCTAATCATTCAATTTTATTTTTCATTCTCCAGTATCTGACTACACCTACTACTTTTATAAACATCGTGAAACACTCTTATGTCTGGGACTCTACTATGCCGGTTAAAATCCTTATGCCCAAACTAGGTTTAACAATGACTAAAGGCACGGTTAAAAAGTGGCATAAGAAGGACGGTGATAAAGTCGAGAAAGGTGAGATAGTAGTAACGATAGAAACCGAAAAAGTCACCAATGACATTAAAGCTCCAGAATCAGGTATACTAAGAATATTAGTGAGTGAGGGAACAACTGTACCTGTAGGACAGGCTATAGGCGAAGTATACTTACCTGGAGAGACCTTACCAACAGCAGTTGCTCCATCACCAGAAGCTGTAGCACCACCAACAAAACCGCCTGTTGCTCCACCTCCAGTACCGGAGAGAGCACGCATACTCAAAAGGGAAAAGCTTTCAGGATTAAGACTTAGTATCGCAGAAAAGCTTTCAAAAGCTCATAGTGTAATACCACATGTAACGTTAATGGTTGAAGCTGATGCCTCAAAGCTAATAGAATATCGAGAAAAGATAGCTAAGGATAAAGGGGTGAAAGTATCATATACTGCAATTCTGGTTAAAGCTTGTGCTAAAGCCCTAAAAGATTATCCACAAGTAAATGCGACACTAGAAAACAATGAGCTAACGATATATGAAGATGTCAATATTAACGTTGCGGTAGCTACTCCTAAAGGATTAATGGTTCCAGTGATTAGAAGTGCGGATAAAAAGAGCATAGTGGAGATATCAAAAGAACTTGAAGAATTAGCTAAGAAAGCCCGTGAAGACAAGTTAACAGTAGATGATGTAACAGGTGGTACTTTTAGTCTAACAAATCTTGGAATGTTCGGTATTGACCACTTTACACCAATGCTTAACCCACCACAGATAGCAATACTAGGTGTAGGAAGAATAGTCAAGAAACTGGTTGTTGTAGATGAAGACAAGTTAGTAATAAGACCTATGTTATCCCTTAGCTTAACATTCGACCATAGAGCAATAGATGGTGTGCCTGCAGCAGAGTTCTTAAACAAAGTAAAATATTACATTGAGCACCCTGAAGAAATAGAGTAAAAATAATACTATGGCCAAATTAATATCATAACTAAAAATTAACTCTTTTTCTTCAATTATATATTGAAATACTCAATTGTAAAATTTGTCAAAAATCATTTTGAAACGTTGAGGGTAATGTATAAGAGTTTTTACGGAAACTGGTAAATAGTTTCTCTGAGCATTTTTAGATTTTGTGAGTGCTATGCAGTTGCTAGAAGCTCTAGGTGGAGTATTATTATTCTTTGCTTTATCTCTAGTACCCTGGGGAGCATTTGGATTAGGTAAGGTAAATGCGAAATCGGCTGGTTTAATATCGATAGTTTGTGGTATTCTCTCAGTAATCTGGGCAGCAGCGTTTATTTATCCGTTAGCGATAGGTACAGCAGCAGTGGTAATGTCATTTGCGTTCGCTTTTATCTCAGCAGGATTTCACTTTTATTTTGATGTAAACCCGAAGGGTCATGGAATCTTATGCTAGACCTTGGCAATGATAGTGGGTATAGCCGCCGCTTTAGCAACAAATCCTGTTACACCATTTCTGACATTCGCTTTCTGGTCTTACTTCATTCTATTAGTACTATTTGGTGGAGGGGCGTACATAGGATCGCCAACGTGGGTTAAAGGCTTTGCTTACTTCTCACTCTTTGTGGGTATTACAACAACAGGGATCTTCGGGACATTATGGGCTCTTGGAGTATTGCCACCATAAAATGAAGTGAAAAAGAAAATCTCATATTCTATTTTTATAATTTTTCTATATTCACGGCTTCCTAGTGATTAATGTCGTTAATACATGTTCTGGTAATAGTGGTGATAGCAACATTTGATATAGCGGTGGCGGATATTTTAACCCAACCTTCTTAAGTCTCTCGACCATTTTTACTAGCTGATCTACTTTCATGCCAAGCCATAGTTCATCATCTTGTGCCTCAGCTATAGCCCTAGCGCCACCACATGGTATTGTCAGCCATGGACTCATACCCTTAGCTAAGGTAGCGACAATTTCACATGCAGCGTGGCCATTAAAGTCTGATTTCGTCTTCTCACCAACAGCATCAAAGTACCCTACTAACGCTAAGTATGCTTGTGTGGAATTAACTACAAGTATTACACCATCAGGCTCAAGATCCCACTGTTTAAACATCTTTAACGGCGCAAATATTGCTGCCTCATATTCTCCTTGAGGTAGGGCATGAATCACTTCAACAAGCTTCTTAAATAACTCTGGTGTATAAGCAAACTTCTCAATCCATCGCTTTCCTATATCCTCAGGTGGCATTTTGAATCCTAGAATATATGTTCCTACAACACATGCATCAACATTATCACCGTGAACTCCAAGAGCTAAACCATACACTGCTGCAAGCTTAATTATCTGACATAATGCTAAGTTCTTATCCAATACTGTAATTTGGTATTTTCCTAGATCATCTCTTTTCTTTAGTAATTTAAACCCTACTGGTTCACCTTTAAGCTTCAATAGGTTAATAAGATCTGTATGTAGAGCTTCCAAATCAATACCACTCATAATGCTAAAAACACCCCCTCAGAACTTCCACAATAGGAATATATAGCGAAGTTAATAAACAGTTTCCGAATAAAGCATGTTAGCTACAGGTTACATCAGGTGTAGTAATGACCGTTAGATTGCTTACATTATGGGATAGTGTGTCAAAGGATCCATTATGGAATTTAAGCTTAGAAGAAGCTATCTTAGACACATTACATCAATCAAAACACACCTACACCTTTATAATATGGTTTAATCCTCCGAGTGTAGTTTTAGGTAGATTTTCAAAGGTAGATAATGAAGTAAACATAGAGTATTGTAAGAGTGAAGGAATACGTGTTGTACGTAGAATTAGTGGTGGGGGAACAATATACCATGATCAGGGGTGTCTTAATATAAGCTTATTAGTAAAGCGAAGATTATGGGCAGAAACACTCTATCAAATATTAGGTGATCTAGTAGCCAAAACTATACAGGCATTAGGAGTGAGAGGAGCAGATATTGTCCTAAGGGAGAACAATATTTTTGTAAGTGAGCTCAAGATTTGTGGTATGGCGGCACATATACGCAATGATAGGTCATTAGTGCATGCTTCAATATTGATAGAAAGCAACTTAGAGAAGTTAAAGAGAAGCCTTAAAGAACTAAAGTATCCTGTGATGAATCTCAGTAAAATAACTAATGCTAGTATAATTGATTTTGTAAAAATCCTTAGAAAAATCATACAAGAAGACTATGAAGTTACAGATGAAATGGAAATTAATATAAGTGAGATAAATCAAGCTTCAATAGTTTATCTAGAAAAGTATACTAATAAAAAATGGAACATACTCTAACATAATGATAATAGACAAGATAAGATATAGTATCACTTTATTGAATGTGCCCCCTTCTGAGAATGAGGATAGCTAGTATTACCATAACTGCTGCAACTACTATAAGTGATGTCAGAGTTTCAAGTGATGCCATGGAATGCGCTCTGATAATGCTAGTAACAATACTTAACATGGTCACCATCATGCTCTTAGTAATGAAATTTGTCACCGTCCTCTCCATAGGTAGTAGCTTTGTGAGAATCTTAGTCTTCATCTTCCCCGGTTGAGTCATTGTTATAGTAGAGACTATAGTCCTAGTTAATGTAAAAATCTTAGTTGTCATTACAGTCTCTCTAATAGTTCTCGTCTTAACAGCGGTAAACCGTGATGGCTCTAGTAGTTGTTACAGTAGAAGTAGTAATTGTAGACGTAAGAGTAACCTTAACAACTCCATTTAGATCATAAACGTAAATGTGTTTATCTTGTGATGTTGCTGCTAGAAGATTATATTTTGGATTAAATGACTAACCATAACCCTCGGGTATCTAGTCCTCTGCTGCTTTAAAGGAATATAGCAACCCTAGTTTTCTAGTTTTCCTGAATTCTCAAACCACATGTAAATATAGATAATTCCCTCTTCGTCACCAGTCGTAACATAATTACCATGCCAAATAATACTCTTTAAAGGTTTAAACGATGGTCTATCTTTAAATAATATTTCGCCACTACCTGCTTTTAAAATGTAGACTGATCCTTTGAGAGTTACTGCTGCTATATGGCTTCCATTAGGGCTAAAACAGACATCGTAAACCCAATCATCTAGTTTTCTTCTCCACAATACGTTACTCAATAAAATAAACATAGCAATCCCTACATCCTAAGGCTATCCGGTCAATCCTCTCTGGATGAAAACAAATACTATAGATCCAGCCTTTCGCTATATTCTTTCTCCATTCTAATTTTACCTCCTCCTTAGTCCACCTATAAAGGTAAAGCGAGCCTTCAACAGAGCCTACCATTATATGTGTGCTACGAGGGCTCCAACAGGTAGACTAAACCCAATGTTTCATTTTTGTTTCATAAATTATTTTTCCCGATTTTGAATTGTAAAAATACAGAGCATGCTTTCCAACTCCCACTATTAAGTACTCTCCACTGGGATCAATAGATGGGGCACGGGTGTGATTTTCCAGTTTATCTTTCCATACCACAGTGCCTTTCCTATCAAAAAACAGTAACTCCTTTGAAAGCTCCTACTGCTACTAGCCTTTCACCGTCACGACTCCAATAAACACCAAAAACCCAATTATAAATTCCTCTTCCATAATAGTTTATATCCTTTTTCACTACTAACCATACTAACATGTGGAATAATGGATAATAGTAATATTAAGGTCATGAGAGTTACTGATAATGCGGCTTTTATTATGTTATGTTTTATCATCAACTCCCACCATGCGGTGGGGGATCAATATTAAGTTCTAAGGAAGCTGGGTTGGGGATACTATGATGTTAACTTCACTCCTCGTGGTTTATTTTATTTTTGTTAAAGAAGTGTGCTTATTTATTTGTACTCTATTACTAAGAGTTTATAATCTTCCAGTTTGTCTACATTTATTACTATATGTTCTCTTTCTACCTTGTATTGTATTTCCTTGTCTTCTAGGGGACTATAGACCTTGATTTTTTCTGGTTCCTTCACTGGTACCTTTATTCTTATATTGTATACTGGGATTACTTGTCTTACCGGGTGGACTGCCACTGAACCACTATACCCTGGTGTTTTATATTTTGACCCTCCTGTTGGCCTCAGTAGGATTCTCTGGTTTACTGTTTGGTTTACTAGGTGTATTACTATTCTTTCTTGATCTTTAGTCTTATACATTAATATTCTTACGGTTTCTGGCGCATTTGTTTCGAAAGGTAATCCTCCCTTAGATGCCCATTTCGTGGTATTTATTATTAGTTTTTGATATTCTGATAGGCCTGTACGCCAGAACATTCTACCTAGTTGTCCAGTAAAGTAGACGACCTTTCCTGAAGGTAACTCATTTACCATTATTGCTGGTGTTTCAGTCTCTCTCCATGCTGGTGGTGGTGACTTACCTAGTGTATATTCAAAGCCGTAGTCATTAATTACATCAACCACTTTAGCTATAGGTACTCCAGTATAAGGGCTAACCAGTACGTGATAGGCTAATCCTTCCTCCACTCTTGTATTCTTAAATTCGTAACTCATATCGCCCCATAGTATGAGTTCAGTACTTAAACTCTTTACTATATCATGTTCCCTAACTAGCTTAATGTAGCTCCATGGAATCTTCTTTATCCCATAGTAGTGTCCTCCTATTAGGTCTTGGAGTGTAAAGTCGTATCTTTCATAACCTTTCTCATTATACAATGATGTTTGATATGTTGCTACTACTCCTCCTCCATTCTTAGCATACTTTCTTATTTCCTCTGTCTGGCTATTTGATAAACATGCTGTATTAGCTAATATCACACACTTATACTGTTTTAGCTTGTCATACACTATATCAGAATCTGCTATGAAATCTACTGGTATATTTGAGTACAAGTGAGCGTAAAAGAATCCTCTAACCTCACTAGTATACGGTTCTGGATGGTCCCTTCCGTACCAGTCTCTTGTGTTACACGAGAAGACTACTGCTGTGTGTTTAACTGGTTCAGTGTCTTCCATGTACTCTTCTATTTTTTCTATTTTAGAATATATTTCAGCTATCGTGTTTAATAATCTCTTATCCTGTATATAGGCTGATAAGAATATTAATACTAATGGTGAGCCTCCAGAGGCAAAGATTTCCCATATCCCTTGTTTTATAGCTTCTGGTGTTGTAGCGGTTGGTGAGCGATATATGTGAAAGTAGTTTCTTGAAGTCCAGACAGGTTTACCTCCACTTAAAGCTTGTGATAGCTTGGTCATTTCTGTTAGGAATCCTAATGGTTCATGATCTACCTCACTACATTCAGCAAATATTACATCAAGATGTTCTCGAGCCTTTTCAACTATTTTTGGTATTCTACCACTCCATCCAGCAGGATGACTATTATATATTAACGGTATATCATACTTTCCCATCTGTTTAATCTTCTCTTTAATTTCCTTAATTCTTTCTACTACTACATTATATCTCCATTCCCATGCTGTTCTCCATTCAATACTATTCCAATCCTGTTTAGATGGAAGATCGTACCCTGTCTTCTTTTTAAACTCTCTCTTACAGTAATCACAATAACATGCTCTTTCAAAATCAGGTTGATATCTAAAAGAATCCAACATTAAAGCGTCAACGTCATACTCTAGGGTTTCCTCAACTTCAGATAGTATTATTTCTCTAAATGGGCTATTTAGACAAGCTAATGGCCACTCATAATCCTCCACATTAATATCTGAAGGTATACTATCTAGGGTTATAATGTCGCCTTCTATGTTTCTTTGTATCCAATCTGGGTGCTCTCTATACAGCCACTTATTTGATGTATGAGCTATCATTACTACTACTTTTATGTTTTTATTCCTTGCATGCTCCATTATCTCCTTTAAAAAATCGTTTCTCATCTTAGGGTGGGGTGGGTAAACTTTACTCTGATAAAATGCTCTACCCCAACCATCTCTAGCGAATATTACTAATGTGTCAGCATGAAGTTTCTCTGCTAGATCCACTAATTCTTGTGGTTTAATCTCTTCAAGCATATAGCCGTAAGGGTCTTCGATATTGAATTGCAGTATTCTACGTTGCCTAGTGTACCATGGTTTACTCAAGATTATACTCCTCCATAATTGTAGATTAAACAAAAAGTTTACGTTATTGCCTTACCTGTATGTTTATCAAAAAGTCTTATTGCGTCCTCGTTGAGATGTATTTTAACATTGTCGCCAACTCTTACATGAACTTCGCCTGGAACTTTAACTATAATTATCGTATCATCTACTCCGATATGTAGTATTGTGTCTGAACCTAAAGTTTCAATAAAGTCTACTTTACCATTAAGTGTGACTACTTTAACATTTGATGGAACATAGTCTCCTACATATATGTGTTCAGGTCTAATACCCAAAATCAATGTTTTCCCAAGGTACTTGTCTAATACTCTATCATAACCTTTAGGTGGAGGTACATTAAATGAGCCAGCATCTAAAACTATCTTTTCTCCTTCAGTTTTAACAGTCACTTCTATGAAGTTCATTTGAGGTGAGCCTATAAATCCTGCAACGAACGTGTTAGCTGGCCTATAGTATACTTCTCTAGGCACTCCTACTTGCATTATTTTACCTTCGTTCATTACTGCTATACGATCGCCCATAGTCATTGCTTCAACCTGATCATGTGTAACATAAATTGTTGTTACCTTGATTTGTCTCTGTAGCTTCTTCAACTCACTTCTCATACGAACCCTTAGCACTGCATCAAGGTTACTAAGAGGTTCATCCATTAAGAGCACTCTTGGTTCAACAACTATTGCTCGTGCTACTGCTACTCTTTGTCTCTGACCGCCTGAGAGCTGATGAGGGTATCTATTAAGTAGCTCTTCTATTTTAAGTAGCTCAGCGGCCCACTTCACCCTTCTCCTTATCTCTTCCTCATTATACTTCTTTATTTTGAGTGGGAAAGCTATATTCTCATAGACTGTCATGTGAGGCCATACAGCATAGCTTTGAAATACCATTGATATGTTTCTTGCTCTTGGTGGTAAATATGTCACATCCTCTTCATTGAATAATATTCTTCCGCTTGTCGGTTTCTCTAAGCCTGCTATTAGTCGTAGTGTCGTTGTTTTACCACAGCCGCTAGGTCCTAGTAGAACCATAAACTCTCCATGCTTTATTTTTAAACTCACATTGTCAACAGCTCTTACCTTGCCGAAGATCTTTGTTACATGGTCTAAAGTTACGTTTACCATGTTTTTCACCTTAGAGTTATACCCCACATTGTTACAAGGTATTTTCTAGCAATAAATACGAATATCATTGCAGGAATGGTCATAATGAGCCCTGCCGCGAACTTAAAGTAGTCTGGTGACGCTAATGCTGTTGTAAGTATGTGTGCTGGTAAGGTTCTATTAGTGAATGTGAGTATCGCCGCCACAAATACTTCATTCCATGACATAATGAACGTAAATATAGCTGAAGCTGCTAAGCCAGGTAGTGCTAAAGGCAATGTTACCTTTAAAAACGCCTTGGCATGACTTAAACCAAATATCATTGCTGCCTCCTCATATTCTACTGGAACACTGGCAAAGATACTTGATGTTATTAATATTACAAATGGTAAGACCATACTAGTGTGAGCTAGAGCCACACCCACTAATGTATCGCTCAGTCCCAGCTGGATATAGAGGACGGTTAGGGGTATAGCTAGTATCATAACCGGAAACATTCTAGTTGTTAGAACTAGAAGTTTTAAAGTATCCCTACCAGGAAATATAAACCTACTAAGGGCGTAGCCAGCAGGTAAGCCTAAGAGAAAGCTTAAACCTATTGTTAATAATGCTACAAGGATGCTATTAATTAATGCTTGCCATGCCCCTAGTACGAATAATAGTTTATACATGTGATCCAGTGTAAATGATGTTGGTAAAACCTTGTGAATATCATATAGATCTCTTGGTGTTGAAAGAGCAGCTAAAGCTATTAATGCTATAGGTGCTAATATCCATACGCTAACAATTACAGCTCCACCATAAAGTAGTAATCTGTAAATTTGTTGCTTCTTTTCAGGCGTAAAGATCTCCTTTCTCATCGTCATTACTCCCTCCTAGCGTAGTGTGGTTTTAGAGTTGTTATATAGATGAAGCTTATAATTATAGATATTAATGCTATTATTATGGCATATGCGCTTGCAACGTGATAGTTCCTTACGTCTGTTTGCCAGTAGTATGCTTCACCCGCAAGTACTGGAATGTCTCTACCTGCTAGTATCCATACTACACCAAATATCTGTAAAGCAAATAATGTTCTTATTAGTAATGCTGCTTGAAGACTAGGCTTTAATAGCGGTAAAATAATGTATCTTAGCTTCTGTCTAAATGTCGCCCCAAAGACCTCCGCTGCCTCCAAGTAATCTCTACTTATCATCTGTAATCCAGCAAATATTATTACAAAGACTATTGCCGTGGCTCTCCAGACCTCAGTTGCTACTAATGCTAGAAACTCCATATGCCTAAACGCATAGCCAAAGAAGTATATTGGCTTACTGATAATATGTACGTTAATAAGGAACTTATTTAAGAACCCTCTTGGAGCTAAGATCGAGTACCATATGAGCCCTGCCGCGACATCACTTATTGTTAATGGTAATGTTACAATGTAAAGTAGTGTATTATGGCCCTTAAATCTTGTGTTGATAAGTAGTGCTATTATAAGTGCTAGGAAGACTTGTATAGGGATAACTATGAGTGCTAACAGGAATGTATTCCTAAGTGCATCCCAGAAGTGTGGATCATTAAATAACGTTTGAAAGTTTACTGATGAAAAAGCTCCTGTACTAGGATCTGTAAAAGCTAATTGTACAGCTTGAATTAGAGGGTAACCTACAAGAACCATTATGTATGAGAGGGCAGGAGCGAAGAGAAAGTAAGGTAAAAAACGTTGTATTCTCACTCCGAGTGGGGGTTTAGACATCCTATCCCACTACTCCCTTTACTTCTTTAGTTCACTGTCTGGAAGTGGTAATGGTGCACCTGTTTCTTCGAATAACTTTTGTAATTTGGCACCAAGCTCCTCAATAACCTTATTTATGTCCTCACCTTTTAGTACTATTCTCTCGAAGGCATCACGGTAGATCTTTGTGAACTCTCCTCCACGTGGTCCAAGGCTTGGTATCATTGCTACTATAGCGTCTTTTGCTCCTGTTTGTGTTACAACTCCCTTAGCTAGTATCTTTAAAGGCCCTGTTGGTATTGCTCCTGTAGCTTCTACTACTGTTGGGAAGAACCCAGTGTTCTGTAAAACCTTTACTTGCACGTTTGGTCTTGTTAGGTATTCTATTAGTGCCCAAGCCTCATTCTGGTATGGTGCATTCTTTGGTATTGCTAGTCCTACAGCTACTAGTATAAATCCTCTACCTATAGGACCTCTAGGCACTGGTACTACAACAAACTGGTCAGGTTTTTCTCTTATTGCATCTACTATTCTAGCTGTATGATCCCATGCTATCCATACTTCCTCTCTTAGTAGCGGCTCTGCCATTGCATCCCAAGTAGTGCTTGCTGGGTTAACATACTTCCATAGCTTCTTAAGGTACCCCCACATCTTCACGGCTTCGGGGCTATTAAACTTTAATACTTGTGCACCAGTGAATGATGGGTATAGGTATCCGTGTAGGAGTCTGTGGAATAATCCTTTTGGTCCTACCGGGAATCCTAGTTTTGCGTCACCAGTTTTCTCCATAAGGTTCTTTGTCCAAGCTAATAGTGCGTCATAGGTCCATTTGTCTGTGCCTTTGATTACGTCGTCTACTGTTAGTCCTTCAGGTAGGTAGTCGAATGCCTTCTTATTTATCACCATTACGTAGGTTGCTTGCATCCATGGTATGTATGCTTTTATGCCATAGAGGTATGAGTACTTGTCTAATGTTGATATGAATGTCCTTCCAGGTAGTGTTCCGAATTTCTTAAGGTCCTCTAGGAACCCTTTGGATGCAAATAGGTCCAAGCCTCCATGTAAGTCTCCTACAAGGCTTATTGTAACCTTTCCTGCCTTCATCTCCGCCTCAAGTCTATCAGCCAACTCAGCATATGATGGGGTAACAAACTCTACTTTTACACCAGTCTCCTTAGTAAATGGCGGGAGCAACTGGCTTAAAACAAACTCCTTCTCCTTTGCAGGTGCAAGCTGTGTTGAAGCAAATATTATGGTTACCTTCTTCAGAGGTTTCGTAGGTGAGGGAGCTGTTATAGTCTTAGTAACCTCCTTGGTAACAGTTACAGTTTTAGTTACAGTTGCAGTAGCACCTACAGTTGCAGTCTTAGTAACAGTGAGAGTTTGAGTCACTGTTGCAGCGGGTACCGCTGGTTTAGCAAAGTATCCTATTGCACCAGCAATTATTGCCACAATAATTACTACAGCTAAGAACATTGTCATAGGTATGCCTTTAGGTTGAGTACTCACAAATCACACCTCTCATTTTATGATAAACACTTCTAGTTTATAAATGTAACTCTATTAGCATCCTTTAATTAGATTCAAAACTTTTATTACCAGTAAACTTTTTATTGTTCGTGTATATTTTTTAATGTGGGCTCCACTATTATCTGGTACTGGTGATTAAGTGTTGGCTAATGAGGCAATTGATGTTCTAGAGAGTCTAGGGCTCTCACGATATGAGGCTAAAGTATACCTTGCACTATTGAAGCTTGGTGAGGCAACAGCCCAAGAAATAGCAGAAGAGGCAGGAATACCATACTCTAAAATACATAGTATTCTTAATGCACTTGCTAATAAAGGGTTAATAGAAATTATACTCCTTAGACCTAAAAAGTATAGACCTATTAATCCTCAAACAGCCTTAACCGTCATAGCTAATAAGTTGAAAGAAAGAATAGATAAAGCAAAGGAGGCCATTCTCTCTCTTGCCCTACAGTATAGAGAAGCCCCCAAAATAGTCGATTTAGAATTCGGTGTAATACAAGATAGAGAAATTCTAGAAGTATTAGCAATATCACTAATTAGTGGTGCTACCAAGGAGCTTTTACTCTCAGTACCGATAGATTTCGCTCTTAAAGTAAATCATATACTTGAGGAGTTAAGGGACAGAAATATACACATAGCTCTAAATGTTTATAATGTAAGTAAGAGAGAGGAGCTCGAGAAACTATATAATGTAGCTGATGAAATAAGGTTTCGAGAATTCCCTAACGCATTCCTTATCGTTAAAGACTTTAATGAGGCGGTATATTCTCCAAAAATCCGTATAAGAGACGATGGAAGTCCTTTCGGCAGCCTTCATATAATTGGTGATGACTTAATCTATATATTCTCAAGCTTCTACTATCACCACATATGGGCCTTCTCTAAAATATACAAGGCTATAGAGTATGAATTTAAAGAGGGCTGGATAAGAACATACGTTCACATATGGACTGTTCTGGATACAATTGAAAGATTAATGGAAAGGAAGTATAACATAGAATTAGCTGTTAAAGGGTATTGGGTCAAATCAGGAGAACCTGTTAACATAAAGGGTAAAGTAAGAAGGGTAGTCAGATATCTCGAGAGAGGGCTTCACTCTGTAGAAATTGAAGCTAATGGTTTACTATTTAAGATTGGTGGTTATAGAGCGTTAATAGAGGATATTGAGGGAAGAGAATTCGTTATAAAAGCTAGTCTTAATAGATAGAGGTGTAAATCCTGATACCACATGTCTTAGGCTATGACGATCCTTCACGGGTAGCCGAGATATTAAGAGATGCCGATATTATAGTTGGTATACCCAGTAGGAACACTGCCTCAACAATAGCCTATGTTATACTCAATTCTATAGAGGGTTTAGGAAAATACTTTAGGGAGTATAATCATACAATACTTGTTTGTGATGGCCTATCGAACGATATGACAGTAGATATTGTGAAAACATTAGAAGGTAAATATAAAGAGATAGTAATAGTGCCTAATGTGAAGTCTCCAGGTAAAGGTGGCGCCTTAAGAACAATATTCGAGCTGATGATTCAACTCTCAGAGGCAAGGGCATTAATTCTAATAGATAGTGATCTTAGAAGTATAACTCCAGAGTGGATAGCTCTTCTAGGATGTGGAGCACTAGATTATGATCTTGTAACACCAGTATATCAGAGACATAAGTATGATGCTACGATAACAAACTTTATCGCTAGACCGCTAACAACTATGCTTTATGGATTAGACATAAAGCAACCTATAGGAGGAGATTTTGGGCTGAGTAGGAGACTGGTAAAGCTTCTAGCCGATTCCCCTTTGTGGACAGCACATCCATGGTTCTATCTTTTCGGCGTAGACATTTTTATAACACATACAGCATTAGCCAACAATATGAAAATAGCGGAAGCACAGCTCAAAGCAAAAATACATGAGGCGAAAGATCCATCAATAAAATTAGGAAACATGTTCAAAGAAGTTACTGGGGCACTATTTACTCTTATGTTTGAATATGAGGACGCTTGGTCTAGTAACATTCCACAAAGTATTACTAGCCCACCCTTATTGGATGAACCTAAAGTGCCCAGCATGAAAGCTTGGGAAGTTCAAGTATCAATAGAGAATATCAAGAGAAGATTTATGAAGGGGCTTGAAGAGTTCAAAAAGTACTATGAGAAAATCCTAGATAAAGAAATAGTTGGCAAACTCTATCAAGGGGATGTAGTCAAGAACGGAATTGATTCAGAGTTATGGATATACATGCTTTTCGATTATGCCACAGTCTACAAGAGAGAATATAATACAAGCAGAAGAATAAGAATTCTTGAATCACTATTACCATTATGGCAGGGTAGACTCTACAACTACATTATTAATGTAGCTAACTTAGATGATGAAGAAGCAAGCAAAATAATAGAAATGGAGTGCAGGGAGTACTTCAAGCGTAGAAATGACTTTATCACAAAATACTTAGGATAGGATGAATGGAGGTATAGGCACACCCTCGGTTGCTCCAGTCGTCATCATTTACTTCAGAGACCCTCTTACTCCCCATCGTCACTAGGCTAAATAATACCATCAGGTTAGAGTATACTATCTAATTTAATCGTGTTCTCTTATAAACTATTGAACACAAATTGGATGTCATCGCCATCCTTTCTCATCATACCTCTTATTCTTTCTCAGTGAGTGCGTAACTTAATCATCCATGTAATAGTATTATATACTGCATACACTTATATCTAGTTTACAATAATCCAGTTAACTATTTTTAAGGTGTGAAACCGTTCCTTAAGGTATTTAATAGTTTATCTACGCTTGCTTTTATAGTGTGAAGCACTGATATTATATCCTCTATTTTACTCCATTCTTTCTCGTATACTGGTCTGAGCCATGAATTAAATATTACCCTTCTTGTTACTATACCTGCTCTAGCCATGTATTCCAAATGTGTATGTACTGTTCACCTAGGTATACCTAAGATATGCTCTAACGCAGAGACCGGAAGAGGTTTTCCGCTGTAGCTAATACTAGGAGTATCGCCAGACTAGTAGGATGCATTACTACTAAAGATAATGTGTAGGATGTCATCATCTGTAAGCTAAATGTCTCCAATGCTAATGGTAGGACGCTCTCCATATCTGTAATTAAGACTACTATTAGGGATACTATTTTGAGACTAAGTATGTTAATTCACATAAGAACACTATGAGTAATAGCCACACTCCATAAAAGTATCTATTGAATAGCCTTTTGGGGGACAAGATATATGAATGTTGGTCTTAAATTGAAGTGTCCCAATATAACATAGGCTACTACCACCCCTATTATGAGGAATATCAGCATTATAATCCATGATAAGATTTTAGTCCTCTTATCTAACAGCGTGAGAATGGAGACGCTAGTACTTCTTAGGCGGTCTCTTAGCCAACTACTATAAGTAGTGATTACCTTTCCCAGTAAGGATACGAGCATTACAGCTCCTATGGAGATAGCGTAGTCGACATATTCACTAAACGAGGTTATAGATTTAAACACGTAGACTTTGAAAAGACTATTCAACACTAATCCTAAACTAAAGCACAGGAGGAATAAGGAGTAAATGATAACCAATACTAGGAATGATCTTCTATAGGCGAGAGCCTCCTCCATAAACTTAATGGCTCTCCTTAAATTCTCATCTTCAACTCTTCCCATACCTGACCCTGTCCTCACTTATAGTTTAAAGGTGTTAATAAGGAATGATTTTTGTCGGAGTTTACGACAACTAATGAGACATGCTGTACTCCTATTGTGGGTATGAGAATGAAAACGAATAATTATCTTGTACTTGCTTTCTTGTCTCATTTATGTTTTGATAGTACTCGGGGAATACGATTATAGAATTCTACAAGCTTAGCTAGCGACCATAACTCAACATACTCATTTGGTCCGTGTATGTTTCCTCCTACTGGTCCAACATCTATACATTGTATGCCTAATGGTGAAAAGTAACGTGAATCGCTGGCACCAGCCATTTCAACTGTTCTAGGCTTTAAGCCTAAACTCTCTAAGACTTTTAGTGCACGTTTAACCAATGTTGAGTCTTCAGGTGTGTATAGGTATCCACTACCGCCCTTAACTGTTATCGATGCTTCTACACCTAGACATTTAATCAGCTTTTCTAAAGCTTCCTTTACATGATCTATTTTATCTGTCATAGCCCTAATATCCAAGTATAAAATATGCTCGCTCCCTCCATAGAAGTACTGGTTTGGTGTAATTGTCACACCATAGTCGCTTGGAAGCTCTGTTCTAATGTTACATCTCGTTAGTGGAAGTACTATGTCTATAAGCTTGGTTAATCCTAGGTCGACTTCTACTTCTTCGCCATTAAGGTCTTCTTTGACGTAAGCTACTTCAACCCATGAGGGTAGGACGTTAGATTTAACGAAGCCTCCTCTGACACTAGAAGCATATAGTTTGTTAACTCTGAGGTAATGTGATGCAGCTATGAGTGGATGTGTATCAACGCCTGGTGTAAAGTATGCTGCATGGTAGGTTTCCATAATTGGTGTCTTCAATGTAAATTTCTTAGTAAACCTTAGGCCCTTGATTCTCTTGGGTATACTTTTAATTTTTAATTGTACTTTGAAGGCGTTTCTCCTCCTAACAATAACGTCAAGATCTTTTCCATCTCCGTTGATGACGAAATCGGGCTTTAAGTCTTCACTTAGAAGTTTATCTTTGAGCATTTTTGCACCATTGTATCCGCCTATCTCCTCATCGCCTGTAAAAGCATAGACTAAAGTAAAGTCTTTAACGAAGCTCTTTAGCTCTTTTAGGGCTATTATCATGGCTGCTACATTACTCTTATCATCGGTTGCGCCTCTACCAAAACCTTTACCATTAACTATGGTGAGCTTAAATGGGTCATATTGCCATTCCTCAGGCACTACGGGCACGGTATCAAAATGTGCCATAAATAGTATTACTGGCCTACCACGGCCAATACACCCATATACCGTGTAGAAACCGTTACTCTCGATTATCTCTGCATTCAAGCCCATGTCCACTAATGTATCCTTAATGTACTTTGGACAGTCAATACTAGGTTTTTCACCTCTATCAGGGTCGTTAACGCTCCTAATTCCAACTAAGTTTTTAAGTAGCTCTATTACCTCCATAATGACTCTCCGATAGTGGATTAGGCCAAATTATATTTTAAACTTCCCGGAGTGTATTGGATGATAATATTCTAGTTGCTGAATGAGATAAATTATAATTATGGAACTGTTTATTCAAAGTCCATTGCATTATATATCTCTAGTGGTAAACCAGGTACATCCTTATCTAAGTAGTACTTGCTTTCCTCTATTTGTGCTTTTAGTAGTGCCTTGAACTCTTCCATCGACAGATATGTTGTTGGATCTAATTGTTTAAGTCTTTCCTGTGATAGACCTGGCACCTTTACAGGTACTAAGACTTTTTCGCCCCAAACTGGGTGTGGCTTGTACTCTATTGCTCCTCTAACGGCTTGTAGTATGAATAGCTCTGTCTCCTCTATTGATGGTTTTGTTCCGCCTACAGGTCTAGGTATACCATTAACTTCTACTAGTATTGGCTCTGGAGCCATTATCGTCTTATTTCCTAACTTCTTTTCAACCCATCTATACTTCGCTATAATCCTACCAGTTGTATTAGCCATGTAGACTTCTATTGGATCCCCTTTCTCTAATCTTTTCTTTAAGAATTGATAGAATCTTACTACATGGGCTGTGTTCGGAACACCCATTGTGAATGGCTTGGCGTATCTTGCTACATATCTCACTTTACCCACTACTTCTTTTGACTGTGCTGGATGGCCTATAGTTCTACCGTCAGCTAATACTTTTGCTGCGAATGCTGGATCTGTTATTTTAACCCATGCGTAGTCTGTGAAGTATCCTGGTGTAAGGAATATTGCTACATTAAGTGGGCCACTTGATACTATGTCTCCATCAAAGTATCCTGTGTCTTCTAAGTATATTACGCTTCGTGAGTTTTTGTTTGGTGCCCCAAAGTATCGGTATGTTTCTCCCTTAAAGCTGGGATACCCGTTCTCATCGAACTCCGTATTCTCATGTAGTGCTCTAGGGCTCGTTGCAGCATTCCACATAGCCTCCTGGTCTGGTGTTAAGTCTTCAGTTTTAGTCCAGCAGCCTCTCTCAGAGCCATAAACTCTATCTTCACCTATAGCTATTATATCGTCATTTTTGATTACTTGGTCTCTCACGTACTCTAATGGATTTATACCAAATTGTTCAATGTAGATTTTTGCATTCCTTGAAGTCCAAATATACATCCCATGAGTCGATTTTCCTGTTCCCGTGAGACCCCATATTGCCATTACCACACGTTTCCACCTGCCTTCAACAGTCTCCACTGTAAACTCTCTAAGTGATGCATGTTCCCCAGTACAACCCCTCTTGTATACATGAAATATCCAGTGTGTTAATGCAGCCTTCTTAACCTCACCTTGATACGAGGATGCTGTTATTATCGTGAAGTTGTGGTGAGGAAACCTCATTACCATTAGCATTCTATCGGTACCTGGTATCTTAGGATTACCTAGGTAGTGTGGTATGACGAAGATTTCTACATCGGGCTTCTCATCTGGAGGTGCTGGAAAGACTAATTGTTTCCAACGATATGCTATATCTGGGAACTGTGGGTCAACATAGACTGTTGTATGCATTTGCACTCTTGTGCCAGGTTTACCCAGATAGCCGTCGACTTTTATTAAAGGTCCTTGAGCTAATATATGCTCTAAAACTCTAAGCATTAATAGCTTGTGTTCATATTTTAACTGACTATCATCTTCAATTACAACAGTGTTCGCAGCAGACCTACTCCAAATATTGGATACCCAACCCCATGAACCATTCTTATATTGCACTCCATACATTTTTGCTCTATCAAATAAGTCAGGTGGATTATCTAATATTGCCTTTATGCCTACTTTCTCTTTATATTCTATAATCCTCCTAAATGTTTCTTTAAACTCCTCTGGAGTTATTTCGTCTAGTGACGGTATAAGCTTCGGCAATTTACTTAAGCACCCTTTAACACTCTATATAACCTTTTCGGGTTAGTAAAAACCAAATACATAATAAATTTTACTTTTTACTGACATATCACACTAAATAAGATAGCTAGAGGAATCCCATTGATGGGTGGAACATTTTTCGCAGGTGTCATAAGAAGTTTAAATACTTGTTTTATAGTTTTAAGTTACTTCACGATATTATTACTCTTTCTGTGCAGTGGCACAAAATTTATATTTCTGAGCGATAGCACAGAAATACAGAGGTGAGAAAGAATATGGCTTGGTTTCCAGGATTTGGAGGATGGGGTTGGAGAGGAGGTAGAGGAAGAGGAGGATGGATAGGACCATGGCCAGGTAGAGGACCATTCAGCCATTTACCACCATGGCAGAGACCAGGCTGGCTCTTTGGCAGAGGAGCATGCTGGTGGCTCTTTAGATGGCCTTGGGGCTTAAGATGGTACTATCCATGGTATGGCTTTAACCCATATACAATGTTCACACCATACTATTGGCCAATGCCATGGACTAGTTATTACCCATGGTACCCGTGGTGATAGCCATGTATCCATGGTATTACACATGGTATTATCCTTATATGGGATTACCTTTTGACCCCTTTACACTAATGAATACAATGATGTACTGGATGATGTGGCCATACTACTATGCTTTAATGTTTGAAACATACAAGGTAATGATTGATACATGGAGAAAAGCACTTGAAAGCTTATCCAAAACAATAACTCCAGCATCAACAGCGCAATAAATTACACTAAAATGGAGGTGATAATATGAGTTACTTCTGGTATCGTTGGATGAGAAGAATGATGTACTTTATGCCACCTCCACCACCAATGCCACCTTTATATCAGCCTCAGCCACCTCCACAGCAGCAAACAAGTCAACAATATACACCACAAACTTCACAACAACCACACTATGCGGGATATCCTAGCTATCCATCATATCCTTACATGATGCCCCCGCCGATACCACCAATGCCGCAAACACCAGAAGAAGAGCTAGCAATGCTTGAGGATTACAAGAGAGCATTAGAAGAAGATCTTAAAGATCTACAAGAGGAGCTCAAAAGCGTCAATGAAAGAATAAAGGAACTAAAAGAAATAATTAAACATAAACAGTCAATGCCGACCTGAGGAAGGCCCTTACATCACCTTAAAAATACACTTTATTTCTCTTTTTCTTCATCTAATGTATAGTAATACTAATCTACAAGATTACATTCTAAGTCTATTGTACCTTAAAATACAAAAGTAATAACCGGTGTGAGAAATGTATGAAGAATTCAAACAACTATTAGAATTAACTCAAGAAAGAATGGAGAAAATTAAGTATAAAATTATGATAGTTAGCGGTAAAGGCGGTGTAGGTAAAAGCTTCATAGCCTCATCGTTAGCTATCGCAACTTCTCTTAAGGGTAAAAAGGTTGGTCTACTTGATGCTGATATTCATGGTCCTTCAATACCTAAGATTCTAGGTTTAGAAAGACAAACAATAATAGTTGATAATGAAGGTAGTATTATCCCAGTTAAAGGTCCTAAGGGTGTATCGACTCTCTCTATACAATACCTTTTACCATCAGAAGACTCGCCAGTCATATGGCGAGGTCCATTAAAAAGCAGAGTGATATTAGAAATGTTGGCTAAAGTTAACTGGGGTTCCTTAGACTACTTGTATATAGACTTACCTCCAGGAACTGGTGATGAAGCTCTTAGTGTTGCACAGTATATTACTCAAGAGGCAAAGGCATTAATAATTACGATGCCTTCCGAACTTTCAAAGCTAGTCGTTAAGAAAGCAGTAAAATTCTGTTATGAACTTAGAGTTCCAGTAATAGGTGTCATAGAGAATATGAGAGGTTTTACTTGCCCTAAATGCGGCTCCTACTATAACATATTTAGCGGTAATGCTGGAGAGGCTATAGCTAAAGAGGAAGGAATACCTTACCTAGGTTCAATACCGATAGATCCTAGAATCAGTGAATGTATAGATAGGGGCGAACCCTTTATACTTAAATATCCCAATGCCCTAGCAGCCAAAGCAATATTCAAGATTTGTGAAGAAGTAATTAATCGTGTAGAAGGAAAGTGAGGTGTAAACGTCTACGACAAGCTACTCATGCATCTATGGCCCTGTTCTTTCATGGAGACTAGGTAGATCACTTGGCATAGATCCTTTGCTCCCTCCAAAGACATGTACCTTTGAATGTATATACTGTCAGCTAGGGAGAACAGTAAATAAAGTTTCAAAACCTGAGGAAGTTAAAACTTCCGTAAACAAGGAGAGAGTAATAGAAGAATTGAAGCTTACTTTGAAAAGAGTGGATCTGGACTCAATAGACTATATTACGTTTTCTGGTACCGGAGAGCCTACATTAAATCTTATGATAGGAGAAATGGTATCAGGAATAAGAGGTCTTCTTAAGGAAAAATGTCCACCCATAGCTATACTTACAAATTCGTCTTTAATATTTAGGGATGATGTTGCAGAGAACTTATGCTCCTTTGATCTAGTAATGGCTAAGCTTGATGCACCTTACGAAGAACTTTTTGAACGCATTAATAGACCCGCACAGGATATAAGACTCTCTAAAATCATTAACGGATTGAAAAAATTCAGAAGAAGATATAGAGGGAAACTAGTAGCACAGATAATGTTATTACGTGATCAATCGCTAAATATCGACAATACAAAAAGAGATATTGTTGAGGGATTAGTTGAACTAGTTGAAGAAGTAAAATTTGATGAAGTATATCTTAATACCCCCTGGAGGCCACCTTTAGTCTCTACAATTAAGCCTCTAAATGCCAATGAGCTAAAGGATATCGCTAAACACTTTTTAAAAGTATTAAGTGAAAATAGAATCCACTACTTCAAAGGAGTTCATGATGTTAGACCATGCTATGTTGAAAAATTAAATGAAAACGAAGTTTTATCACTACTTAAGCGTAGACCATGTAGATTTTATGACATAGTAGCAGTATTTAATATCAGGGATCCATCATCACTTAAGGAATTAAGTAGAATACTTGATCAACTTAAAGAGAAAGGTTTAATCGATATGATACGTTATCAAGGGGAAACATATTATAGAGGAATATGAAGGAAAAAAGAAAGGGATAAAATTAGTCAAAAACTAATACTGCTCTTCCCTTTATTTCTCCCTTTCTAAGTTTGTCAAGTACGTCATTTACTTCTTCAAATTTGAATGTATTTGCTAGGGGCTTTACTTTTCCTTCAGCTACTAACTTGAAGCTTTGTATAATCTCGTATCTCGTAAAGCCAATATTACCTACTACTATTTTCCCTTTAAGAATCCAGTCTATCACCGGTAATGCGAGTTCACCTGTTGGCAAACCTATTAATACTAGTGTTCCTCCAGGTTTTACAGCTTCATAAGCTTGCCTCATAGCCTTTAGTGACGTTACAGGTGTTAATGCCACATCAGCTCCTCCAAGATCTTCAATATATTTTACTGGATCCTCTTTTGTTGGATTAACAGTATAATCTGCCCCAAACTTTCTTGCAAGCTCAAGTTTCTCATCTAACAAGTCTACTGCTACAACTTTAGTACCAAAGGCTTTAGCTATTTGAACAGCGTTTAAACCTAAACCTCCAATACCAAACACTGCTACAAGATCTCCTGGCTTAACTCTTGAAGCATAGGTTAATGCACGATATGGTGTCGCAACGGCATCGGTACATGAGGTGGCCTCTGGGAATCCTACACCATCTGGAATCTTTAATACGTGTGATGCGGGTGCTTTAACAAATTCAGCATAGCCACCGTTAGTAGAATACCCTGTATTAATCTGATTGGGACATAAATTCTCACGGAATGTTAGACAATATTCACATTTACCACAAGTCCACCAGAGCCAAGAGAGGGCAGCCTTTTCACCAGGCTTTAGATCTTTTACTCCTTCACCAACCTCTTCTATAACTCCGGCAACCTCGTGACCTAGAATGAGAGGTAGTTTAGGAACGGGAATTTCACCATCTACAATATGTAAGTCGCTATGACACACACCTACAGCTTTAACCTTAATCAAGACTTCTCCATAACCAGGTTTTGGTGTAGGAACATCCTCTATTGAAAGAGGCTTTTTGGGTTCATGAAGTACAGCTGCTTTCAAAACAAAATCACCCAGAGAGACTGCTGGAGGTACAGAATTAGTATGTTACAAGTCCTACATATTGCTATTCCAAAACGATCATTAATGCTTACCAAGTCAAGGCAAAATGACTTCATATATTTTATCAGTACATAGGCAAGTAATAATCTACTACCAATTAGCTACCAAAGGTTATAGGGTTATATTGGGTCTTCAGAAGACATATTAATGTAGTTTAGAATCAATTCATACTAAGAACAAATTAAGTTATTCGGTTCAACTAGATAAATTCAAGTATTATGAATATTGTTGTCTGTTCTAAACTCCATATAAGGGGACGAGACCCTACTTGAAGTTGGAAAAGCTTATGGTCAATGAAGAGTATACAAGTATTTTGCCCAGTCTGGGGTGAGTGATAACTAATGGTAGAAGTTAAGAAACCTATTTTTAAGAATGTTCTTTAGATAGCTGTTGTCGTAAGAAATCTTGATGAAGCAGTTAAAAAGTATTATGATGAGTACGGTATAGGACCATGGGCCATATATGATTTTAACCCTAAGACTGTCCAAACATGATTATTAGAGATAAAAGAGTAGATTATGCAATGCGCTTGGCTCTTTGTTACATTGGAAACGTTCAATGGGAGCTTATTGAACCTAAAGATAAAAAAAGCATTTATGCAGAATTTCTACGTACCCGCGGGGAGGGATTACATCATGTGGCTTTTGCTGTTGACGACTACGATGAAGCCATGAAGTTCTTCCGCTCCAAGGGCCTTATAATATTACAGGGCGGAACGTGGCATGGCCTTACCTACACCTACTTAACAACTGAGGAAGACCTAAAATTCATTGCAGAAATATACAAGGTACCAGAAGGATTTAAATGGCCTAAACCTGATGCAATCTATCCTCCAGGAGCTAAGATTCCTTGGATAGAGAAATAAAGAACAAATAATACTCTTTACTTCCCTTTATTTTACTTTTTATCTCCTTAGGCACTTTATTTTCTTTGCTGTTTCCGGATAC
>Ga0180302_10000181_pt1 | contig 26391 bp, 31 predicted proteins | sample GuaBasSediGuay17_FD_121794 | JGI IMG/M metagenome (GOLD analysis project Ga0180302, IMG submission 121794) | Subseafloor sediment microbial communities from Guaymas Basin, Gulf of California, Mexico - Guay17, Core 4571-4, 12-15 cm | ecosystem: Environmental > Aquatic > Marine > Hydrothermal... | reverse complement strand
TTCATAGGCTTACTGATAATTACGACCTTTAAAAGAATTCATGTGGCAATATCTTCCTCTTGAGTTAAGTTTAAGGGTAACAAGTTTGAAGGAGTAAAGCTTACATCATGAACAAAAATCCAACCATAAGCCGCCTTACTTCCCGTAGAGCAATCATTCCCGTTAATGTCCTGACATGGACTGCAGCATCCCCATCCGGCCCCGACTGAAACAGGAGACACGCCACAAGTAAAGGAGCCCAATCCAAAACCTATAACTGAATCGCAGCTACCGCAGTTGTTCTCTTGATTGGCCTGAATGCCTATCCTAGCCTTGGCATAGTTATACGGGGTGTTGAAACCCTCGGCGTTGCAATTCAGCTGTAAACAAGAACCTTCTAGCATACCCAGCCAAGCAGTTCTTCCTATGGCAGTTGCAGTAAATGAGCCGCCACCAATTAACTCGTACATTGAGTTCGCTGAAACGTTAATAGTTATCCAATCTATATCGTCATTTGGATTCGCGGCATCCCGCATTCCCAAGCGCACAGCATCGAAGGGTATGGTGCTGTAGCTCTTCAATTTAGCCTCATTAGTATCAAAATCAGGTGAATCTTCATTATAAGTATCTGTATTGGTCCAGAGCTGTGAATCGTAGGAGAACGTATTTTTAGTTCCATCCATTTTCATGACGAGCGTCCATGCCGTATTGCCGGTCACCATATCGCAGTATACCGGAAATGCGTCAGAAACGCTACCAGCATTCGGATCAATGAAATAAACCCCACTTGTCCTATTACCATGGTCTCTTATGGTTTTACACGAAAGACCGGGAACTTCTAATGTTCCAATGACCGCTTCAGAGCCATCCGCATGTGGGTTCCCATAGTAAACCCAAATGGTTTTCCTCGAATTGTGCCCTATGAATGGAACTTTAACCCAGAACTTCCCGTCGCTCTCCTTCCAGTAGCTTAATTCAGTCGAGCCGTCGTAGAAGCGAATATCGGCATAGTTCAGCTTGGCTTTCGCTTGGTATAGAGCTTTTATTTCCTCGGTACTCAGGGCACGATCATAGATTCGAACTTCGTCGATGCTGCCATTGAAGAAATAATCCGCAACACCATTTCCGTCGTTGTCGTCCGCTCCTATGAACACGGGGCTCGCGTCGTACTGTATAGTTTCCGAGAAGGCCGTGGAGTTCTTTAGCACTCCGTCCAGATATAGTTTGAGAGTGGTTCCATCGATCACGCCAACGGCATGGTGCCATTCGTTGAATTCCGTTGTTGGGAAAGGTGTTGCGAACTAGCATCTTGGCTTCGCTTCCAGTTAAGTAAACTTTTTCTATGCTAACTGCTGCATTCGAGCAGGCTATCGCGAACCCTGCCTGTGCGGAGACGTTAGCAGTAGTGCCGCGGACGAAACCAGTCAGCCAGCCGCTTGCAATGAAAGCGGTTGCGACCGTGAAGGCAACGAGGAGAACGCCCGCCACCAGCGGAGAGATCCCTTTCGGCATGAGATTTTACTTAAACGGTCTCTTTTAAAAATCGAAAAACCCTGAAGAATAATTGTCGTGTCATTTGAAGGCCAAGCTGGATTCCTCGTCGATGCTCACCGTCACCCTCTCGGGTCTGCTTATCTCTTTGAGGACCCACTTCCTGCGGCCGAACCTCACCGCTATCACCGGAAGGGCGTAGAACTTCTCGCCGGTCTCTATGAGCGATTTGACGGCCTTCTCCGGGATCGTGATCCTCTTCCTCTTGGTCCTCTTTGGAAGTATTATGTATATGCTCCTCCTGTTCCCGGCCAGCACGTATCTGGAACCGCTCGCTCCAATAACTGCGTAGCCCCTACTCTCAAACATTCTCTTCAGACCAGTTTCAATTCCACGCCGCATGATTCGTTCGTACAGGATAAGGCGTTAAAGCCGATGAAGACATGGAGTTCCGCTATGCCAGAAAATGCGGTCCTTGCAATTTTTTAAATTTAACTCAATATCTGTATCGGGGAGACGCCCTTGGGCACGGGCGTGCGTCGATAAATGAGACGCCGCCCGGTTCTCTCCAACTTCTCTCCCGCACAAGAAAAAACACCCTACCGTCTCTACTTTCCATCAATGGAATTGCAGAATTCCCGATAGGAACAGAAGTCTCCAGCAGCTTGCGAGGATTTTCCTGCACGATTTTAACCGGAATTATTCCCGTTGATGCACATTAAAGCTCGCAGGGGAAGGCTCATAGTAATGGCTGGAACCGCTAGGTGGAGGATCCGCATAAAGGACGGGGGACGGTGGAAGGACGTGGGGATAGCGTGGCTGAGCGGGAGAAGGCTCAGGATAAGGATGGATCTCGGAGTACTCGGCACGGTTAGCGTAACCGGATTCCCTTTGGAGGATGAGACCGTGGCCCAGCGGATGAGGCGAACGCGATGATAGAGGAATAAAGCAGGGTAAAATTTCGCTAAAGGCTTAGTCGTTCACGCGTCTGGCGAACTCCTCTATTTCCCCCACGGTCGGGTGCTCGCTCCCGGAATAGGCCTGCATCAGCCTCCAGAGCAGGTGGATCCAGTGGCTCCTTCCGCGCGGGGGCTTCCTCTTAAATTTCATGAGCTCCCTGCCAAGCATGACCGCCGCTTCTCTCTCGCCGGATTCCAGCTCCTCTATCCTCGCGGCGAGCTCTTCGTAGTCCATGCACCTTCCATGCTCCTTTCGGTCTATAATCTGAATCGCTGCGAAGCTTTCCGCTAGCCGTGACAGCAAAGTTTATGATTGCACCAACAAAATTATCATTCATGGAAATGCGTAACCTGATGGACGAGTTCAGATCACTCGCAGGGAAGTTAGAAGCTTATCTGGAAGGCATGATGAAAATGGAGCCGAGAAGCATTATGGATCATGTACCGGAAGGTCCAGGCGTATATGTGTTTGAGGAGAATGGCAGGTTCCTCTACGTCGGCTCCGCCGTCGATCTTAACCGACGCCTCAAACACGATCTCATGGGTAGCATGGGACAACGAAGGCAGCCACACACCTTTGGAAAGAAGCTCATGAAGCGGTTCGGCGATAAGGAAAAAGCAAAGGATTTTCTTAGAAGATGTGGGCTAAGGATCTGCAGAACGGAGAACGAACGCGAGGCAAGGGTTCTGGAACAGGTTTTGATTTACTTGCTGGATCCCGAATTCAACGATTGATGCTGGAAGATTTCCCTTCTCGCTCGCGCGAAAAACACAGGAAGCGCGGTACGTTAAAATAAGATATAATACTCGGTACCCGAAGCAACCCAACGCTCGGATGAAAAAAGAAAAAGTGGACGTGAGGGGTACCTGGTCCAGTGCGTCCCTTGGACCGCCTGCTTTTTCGCGGGATAGGGGATCGGAAAAACGACGGCATTTCATCAACTCAAAGATCGCGAATTGGTTCCGCTAGCGTGCCGTTATCTATTTAAATTTTGGGCCTAAAGGAAAAACGGCGCTCGAAAACTGGTTAGGGACGTGGTTCTCCGCTGGCCCACTCGGACGGGGCATTAGCGGAACCTTACACGTCCTTAACCATATAGTTTACCGGAAAACGACATACGCATGGCATGGATGGGGATCTCATCTACGGATATTCAAGGCGAATAGAAAACGAGCTGGAGAAGATTGACCAGCGTGTCGGGGAGAGGAACCGCGAAGTCCTGCTGCGATTCTACAGGCACATGGTGGCGGAGGGGCTAAGCAAGGCTAGGATATGGAAGTGCCTCTCTACCCTGAGACGCTTGGCCGAGCTACTTGGCAAGCCCTTCGAGGAAGCGACGAAGGACGACATAGTGGAGCTAATCGCGAAGATCGAGCGCAGGAACTACGCGGAGTGGGCCAAGCACGACTACAAGGTGATCCTGAGGAAGTTCTACAAGTGGCTCAGGGGGACCGATGACTACCCGCCGGAGGTCAGGTGGATCAGGGTGAAGTACAGCATACCGAGCAGGCTGAGGAAGAAGGACCTGCTGACGGTCGAGGAGATAAGGAGGATGGCCGACTGCGCGGAGAACGTGAGGGACAAGGCCTTCATATGGGTCTACTTCGACTCCATGCGCAGGCTTGGAGAGATCCTGAGCCTGAGGATAGGCGATGTGGAGTTCGACGATCTCGGGGCAAAGCTCTACGTCAGGGGAAAGGTCGGGCCGGATCAGGCTAGGATAACCTTCTCCGTGCCCCTGCTCCTCGCTTGGCTGAGCGTCCATCCCTTCAGGGACGATCCCGAGGCCCCGCTCTGGGTAACCCTCGACTCTAGGGAGAAGCCCAAGCCGCTGGGCTACAGGTGCGTCCACAGGATGATCGTGAAGTGCGCCAAGAAGGCCGGGATAGGGAAGCGGGTCTGGCCCTACCTTATCAGGCACTCGAGGATAACCCCTGCGAGCAAGGTCCTGCCGCACTCGCTGCTATGCGCTGCCGCGGGATGGAAGCAGGGCTCCAGGATGCCCTCCGTCTACATACACCTAGCAGGAGAGGATGTGGACGAGGCGCACCTAGTTCTCGACGGCGTGTCCAAGCCGGAGAGGCGTGAGGAGCAGCCGAAGGCTAGGGTCTGCCCCAGATGCCGTGCCAGCAATCCACCAGGCTCCAAGTTCTGCGGCAGGTGCGGCGCAGCGCTCGACCTGAGAACGGCCATGGAGCTCGACAGGCTTAGGGCGAGACTGGATAAACTGCTGGACAGGCTGACCGAGGACCCGGAGAGGCTGGAGAAGCTCGTGTCTCTGATAGAGAGCATCGATTAGCCTTCAGCCCTCTTGGCGTAGGCCTCCCTCAACCTCCTAAACCAGAGGGGCATTCTCGATAATAATTCATCATCAATATCTTCAGTAAGTATTGATCTGTGATTTTTTTCCGCGCCCCAAGCCTAACCACCGAACTTCAATTGTGATGATTCTTAAGGATGCGGGGATGTTTAATTTAATCAGCGGATGGATGATTTTCCGATGACGACAGGTGAGATGACTTTTCCGTCGTCAGAATCGTAGAGCAAGATTTCAAGATCCCGGTCTATCCGATCAGATAATTTCAGAAGTCTTTCTTCTATATGCACAAGCTTATTCTTTTCGCCAAAAATCACCAAAATACCTAGTTGATAATTGAGCGGTGCCTTTCTGCATTCTTCTAGTTTTCTCAGGTCGTGCCTGATCCATCGCATACCAGACCTTACGCTCTTGAACTCCATGACCGCGAAGTTCTCTACGTCTGTACGGGGGAGATGAAAAACGAAATCAGGTACCTTCCTTATTCCGCGATATCCCTTTCCAAGTTCTCCGTGTAAAACTAACTGAGATCGTTTTTCATCTAAACGTTTGCGAAGCTGGTGATAGAATTCATAGCAGATAATGCGCTCATAAGGTCTGCCATAGGGTTTTCGATATTCTTCTCCTATAGCCTCTAACGACTCGATCACTAAACTGATAAACTCCTTTTTATCCATGTGCGTACCTTTGGATTAGGTTAAACTTAAGGGCCGCGCTATCTGCTCTTGGAAAGGGGCTCTTTGCGGAATTCCATTCGCACATTACTGAAGTATAACTCGACTTACGTAGCTCGATCATGGTGTTTAACATCGATAGCATTTCAGATGAAGATCTCGAACAGTACAGGGTTAGGCCGAACATCGACGTCTACTGGCTACCGGATAAGATCTGCCTTCAGTACTACCGTGACCTGAAGCGCTGGGTGGGCCTAGCGGCACTGTCGGCCAACCCGAGGAAGGCCGTCGTGGATCAGGAGGTCTGGGAGGAGAAGATTGGGAGGAAGTTCGACAAGGGCATTCAATGGTACGGCGCCACGAAGCTCATGGACCACCTCTCCCGCGAGTCGCTGCTCGTCGTGGTCTACATCCACTCCAACCTGAGGAACGTGATCTTCAGGATCGTGCCCGACGTGCCCCCCAAGCTGGCCGGCAAGCTCGGGGCCTTCGAGCGGCTCATCGAGAAGCACGACATGGAGAGGATGCTCTGGGAGATTGAGGAGAAGCACACCTTTCCGGGGCATTTCTCGAGCAAGGCGAAGAAGGAGGAAGAGGACTACATGCTCAAGTGGGAGCGAAGGCGTGAGGAGGTCGAGAGGGAGATAGAGCGCCACCTGAGGGCCTACTTCCTTATAGGCGACCACCTCAACGCCGCCGCGCTCTTCTTCTACGTGTTCTCTGACCCAACGGAGGACTGGAGGATAGCCTACAGGGCCGTGAAGGGTGCAATCAAGGCCGCGAAGCTCTCGACGAGGTTCACCTTCGGCATAAAGGTGGAGGAGGTAGAGGACAGGGAGCTTGTGATTAACTTGGTGCATCCCCTGCTTCCGATCGTTAAGCGCTACTACGGGCTTACGCTCATGAGGGAGATAAGGGAGTTCCAGCCGAGCAGGGAGGAGGCCATACTGCTTCAGGGGATGATGAGCAGGGCAATAGAGGCACCTAAGGATCAGGTGGTGGAGGAGAAGATACACGTTCCCGGCATGGAGGTGAGCAGGAAGATAGGGCGGTGCATACTGCTCGGCCGGGTGGTTAGAAGCGTGATAAACCGGGAGATATCGTCCACCAAAGTCTATTTTCCCGTAGATCTGCTCACGAGCTCCCTAATAATAGCGGCCCACACTAGGCAGGGGAAGTCTACCTTGGCAGCCTACATAGCGAACGAAGCCTGCAAGCTTGGTATAAATGTAGTAGCGATAGACCCGGAGGGGACGCTGGAGAGGCTCGCCAAGCATGAGAACTTCAGGGTCCTGAACCTCCACGGTCTGGGAGAGGACGAGAGGAACGACAGAGCGGGGGAGGAGCTGATAAGGATCTACGAGGAGGTCAGGAAGTGGCCCGAGACCCGGGAAGAACGCCTAAGACAGCTTCTGATAGTGGACGAGCCCATCCTTTTCAGGGAGTGCATGCCGATAGTGGAGCGCATAGTGACGCTTTTGGGGAAACGCGGGCATGGGACGATACTGATAACCCAGTACCTGCCTCTGATAGCGAAGAGGCCTGCTGCGAGAAACGTGGGTAACTTCATCTTCCTGGGGACCCACGAGCCCAACGATCTGGCGAGGATTCAGGAGATAATCAGGCCCTACAGCAAGTACGCCGATCTGATACCCGCTCTTGAGAGGGGGATGGGAATGCTCTACTCTCCCTCTTTCCATCCGCAGCCGTTCTTCGTGAAGTTCAGGAGGCTATGAAAAACTTCTGCTTCGCTGCTCGATGAATGTCCGCTCAACCTCTTCTGACAGTCTTAACGTTGTAGGTCTTCTCTATGTAGTCGAAGCACTCATCTAGGGAATCGAAGAACTTCCAGCTTCCATAGGTCTCCCTGTAGCCATCGCTTCTAATTCTCGTCTCATAGGTCTCCACGTAGTACTTTCCCTCTACGTAGTGATAAGAGATCTCGAAAACCCTCTCCTCGTCCTCGCTGATCTTCAGGGGCTCGCTCACGTACCTTGGATGTTCTGCCTCCTCCCAGGCCCTGTTCTCGAAGACGAGCTTTCTCACTTATCTCGCCTCTTGTACCTGACGAATATGTCGAACCTCCCGGCGCCTCCGGTCGGGTAGAGGTCCAGCGACACCTCATCGTTCTCGTAGATGTCCTCCCTGAAGCTAACCGGGACGACCCTCAGTTTGCCGTAAACCTCTTCATAGGCCTCTATGACCCCGTGGGCGAAAGGCGTGAAAGGGATGGTACCGCTGTACTCGACGGTCTCGTCCAAGCCGTCCCCCAGTAGCCTGATGCTGGATTTCTTATCCTCCCAGCTCAAGCGCAAGGTGATCATCTTAGGTCTGGCTTTGATGTGCTCCGAGACCAGCCTCCTAACGATCTCCTTCGGATCACCACATTTGGAGACGCTCATGAAAGAAGGGTTTCGATGGGGTAACAAGTGGTTTGCGTGAATGAGGAATACCGGTAGACTGAAATTCTCCGATGAAAAATTAATGTGCCATTTTATATTGAAAGGTGACCAATGATGTACTTGGAAAGTTTCAGGGCCGCATTGGCCAAGGGGTGGTCAGGCAGCTTGTTCAGAGTTAGGGATGTCGAGAAAGTGCATCCTAGGGCCAAGGAGTACTTACACCGGTTGAGCAGGAACGGTGTGGTAAGGCGTGTTGGCTGGGGCTGGTATGTAATACCAGAAGAGTACAGAGATTCTTGGGAATTCTTAGCCAAGGATAGGAGGTTTAAGGTTGTGATCAAACAAACAGCTGCGAGCATATGGAACTACGATTTCATCCACCGAGACATCTATCGGTTGGCTGTTGAAGACCGTTCTTACAAGAGGGCCTTAGAGGGCTTTGCAAAACAGATGGGCTGGAGCTTCGAGGTCGAATATCACGACAAGGTTCCCTACAAGTACAGAAGAATCGATGATTTATTCGTTGAAGCCCCCTGAGTCGTGCATAGTAAGCTGCATGTCTGAGTGGTCCTTCACAGATGCCTTCGCGATCCTTTACTTCAGGAAGAATGAGGTGGACTTCGAGAAGTTAAGGCGGATGGCCAGATGGAGGCGCATATCCAAAATCGATACGAGAATGTGGACAGCGGTAAAGTACGGCTGCAGCTTGTTGAACGAGAAATTGGGGAGGCGAATCTTCAGGGTCAGATCCACCGACTTGAAGCGCGACGATGTTAGGGAGTTGATAGAGAAGGCCGTTGAAAAGGTGATAGAGTTTGCCTAAATCGCTTTTCGAATCTTCTCCAAGGTTCTACGTGTCCTTTCGATTTCGTCCGTCACGTCCCTGCGTATGGTGAACACTCCCTTTAGCGAATCTACGAGTCTGGGATCTCTGAGCATCTCAAGCATACGATTTATCTGAATTCTGAGCTTCTCTAAATCCCCTCTCCTCAGATGCTTAATTACCTTCTCGACGTCGACCTTCTCCATAAGCACAACCACATCCCTTAGATCGGCCCTCCTCCCCGAGTGGATCTTGAGAGCTATTAGAAGCTCCTTCTCAGGAACCCTACATCTAGCCGATAGCTCTATGCCGGCTACCTCAGCCACCATCGAGTGTCTTTTGATGTACTCGTAACTCCACGAAGCCCTCGTAGCTCTGCAAACCAGGCTTCCGACCAAGAGATCCGCCGTCACCGGTAGACCATCTATCCTCTTGACGTAGCTCACAAATCTGCCCCCGTAGACCTCGTCGAAGCCTGTCCTTTCAGCATGCCGCTCAAACCCACTCTCCTCGAGGATTTTCGTGAAGGCGTCCAGATCTTTCTCGTCGATCACCACATCGAGGTCTACTGAAAACCTATGCCTTCCAAGACCGCTGACGGCGTAACCACCCACCACGACGAAATCGAGACCGGCGTCAGCGAAGCCTCTGATGGTTTTAAGGATCTCATTCTCCCTCTCGACGAAAAGCGCGGCCATAACTTACCACTAGAGATTTGTTTCGGCCTCTCTATACTTGGCACCTAACCCCAAGCCGTACATCTCGTCCAACATCTCCAAGGCTGGCTCGTAGCTGTAGATGTTCTTCCTACAGAACTCGATGGTCTCATCTAACGGTATTACCTTGAAGCCCTCAACATCCTTAGCTCTAAACTTATCTTCGGGGTATAAGACGTAGAAGGTTCCGAACAAGGTCCTCCGGATAGGCTTGCCGTTCACGTGAAACCTCCCACCCTTGGATTTGAAGAACCTCTCCCAACTTTCTAAATCGCCCTTTCTGATCTTCAAGTGGATCGGGTAGAAGGCGAAGAAGCGATCGACGTTATAGCCGCCCTTGGTCCAGAAGAAGACCGCGTCAGGACCCGTGAACGCGTAATACATTCCGGCCTGTCTGACCAACTCGTACGCGTCTCTAACGTTAAACCTCATCTCCAAGTACTTCCTAGGGGAGTTCACCCTGTACCTGCCCCAGCCCACCTTCTTCAACAAGCCCTTCTTGGCCATGTCGTGTAAGACCTTATTCGGGCTGGGGCTGGGGAATGTGGATCTGAACTCGGCTACCGTGAACTCCCTCTTCCAGCTCCACAACACAGCCCACAAATCGTAGTACGCCATTTCAAATATTACCATAGCGGTAATAATTTAAATACTTATCGGCACTACCGGAACGCCACCCAGAGCCTTTCGCCCTAATGCTAAAGTTAATAATCTGTGCAGGTTTCATCTTTCACGGGCTCAGGAATATGCTCATGAGACCCGACGATCTATTAAGCTTCTCATCAGGCTGCTTTGAAGTCGCGAAGGCCCTGATCGACCTAGCAGGACAGGGCTATGACTGCCTTCTCATACCGTGTAGAGGTGCGTTTCCCGTCTTGACAGGAGCCATCGAAGCATTGAAGGCCGTCAAGGGAGAAATAAAACTCTTAGAGAGGTTTTACGCTCCTTACTCGCACCCTACGCTTGAAGAGATTCACAGGAAGAGAGGAGATTTTAAGCTACTTATCCTGCCCTTCACGGCACACGTGAAGCTTCTGGAGGAGTATAGGCGGAGGTACGGCTTTCAGGTACATATCGACGAGGTTGAGAAGAGCATAAGACTGTGGGCAGTTAGACTTGCCCTCTCCTTCCTCAATGATGCTGATGAGAGAAGCAAAGATCCCTACTTCAGGCTCTACATTAGAGTTCTGTCCATGATAGGGGAGGATCGGCTGGTGAAGCTCTACGAGAATTTTCCAAAGTGTGACAGGATGATCTACCTGGATACCGTGATCTCCGGGAGGGCGTCGCACACCATTCTCATGGGCTTCAGAGAAACAGGCTACACGCCTTACTCGATCCTGATGATCGACCGCTACGGAGCAAAGCTCAACCCCAAGTATTCTTGGCTTTCTAGGCAGCTCGAGCATCAAGGGCTTGCGAGGCTGATACACGTTTCGAGGCTCATGGCCGAGGACACGAGTTCCGCGCTGCTTGGCGTTAGTGCGACCCTATACCCGACCGTGATCATGGCAGGCTGGAAGAGGCTAAAGCCATGCGGAGCCGTGGCTTGGCACCCCGCAGTTGGCCTCCATTCCAAGGTCTTCGCGAAGTTCAGGGAATGCCTGAGGGTTTGTGTCAAGGGCGGGGAAGCTTGGATGGAAAGCCTTAAGGAGCTGAACAGGTCGCTCGAACGCGCCATTAGGTTGCCCGAGGAGATCCCGCCCCTCAAATGCGAGTCGGAGATCGAACAAGTTGAGGAGACTAGAGCTAAGGCCGTTAACATATACCTGACGCGTAAAGCCTCCGAGTCCATAGTTGAACGTCTGTAAGCATGACGTGAACTCATAGGCCTTCATCGAGTCCGAGGATCCTTCTTAGTGCAGGATAGTCCCTGAGGAAGAGTCTTGGATTCTCCCTGTACCTCCTTATGGTCTCTACAGCCCTGTCCCTCAGGTACCAGAAGTCCTCGGAGCCGTCCTCGAGCAGCTCGAACCTGTCCTGATCCCTATACCATTTCCAGAACCTCTTGGCGGAGATCTCCCTGACCTTGTTAGGTATGAAGTATCCGTCGCCCTCTATCCTTATCCTGATCTTACCCTTGGGTCTCTTGGATATCCTGCCAATGCAGGAGTACTTACCCCTATGCCTCAGATTCAGGCCGGCCTCCCGCAGCTTCTCGTAGTCCTCGTCGAAGCTGCAGTAAACCTTGCCTATGCCGTTTGAGAGAAGCCACTCGGCTATGTAGCTGTTCTCGATGAGCGAGCACGCCGCATTATGGCAATCAACGGCGTTGAGGTTGTTGACGAAGAGCATGAGGTCCTCGTACTTCACGTCCGTATCGTGGAAGAACTCCTCGTTGACCTTGTCTATAACCCTCTGGTTCTCCCTCTCCGACCAGAAATCCCTCAAGTGGATGAAGGGGTAGCCGTTCTCCTCGTCATCCCTATCAAACAGGTTTACGCACCACCCGTACTCCATGCAAGCGTACCTCTTGGTTCTGTCAACGAGCTCCAAGATCGCCTTATCCAGCGGGTCCAAGCCCTCTTTCTGCCCAGCCATGCTTCTTCAGTCAAGGGGTGAGCATGACCATCAAAGCCGCTTTCGGAAGAGTGCGATTCCGGGAGTTCCGCTAGGCTGGCACTTATCTTGATAAGGCTTATCGGAACGACTCCCCAGGGTAAGTTAGTTCTACCGATGAAAGATGCTGAATCTCATGTCCGACCTCAGGGTTTATGTTAAGGATAAGAACGGTGAGGAGAGGTCATTCGTCGTCCACTACGGAACTGGCTGCAGGCTCGCGAGCGCAATAGATGGAGAGACCGAGGATTTCAGAACGCTGCTGGGGAAGGCGTACAGGTTCGACAGGGGGATCTACGACATATGGAGTTGCATGGACTGCGAGCGGAACTACAGGGCCGAGAGGGAGTTCGCTAAGAGGCATGGCCTGAGCTACGTGGCGTTCAGGCCTAAGCCCTGCAGGGAGCCGGTCGACGCTGGCATAATAGAGATAGACTTCCCCTCCAAAACAATAGTGTCGAATCAGAGCGGTGACTACATATGCCACAGGGGCGTGAGGGAGACTTGGGGTTACACAGGCCCGCACCTCGACGTCGGGAGGTTCAAGCGCTTCCACGTGCCGGAGAGCTGGACTATAATTGACAGGCACTTCTTCGGCAGGCCCGTGAAGATAGAGGGAGAGCTCGACAGGGAGCTGGAGCGGAGGCTCTGGGAGAGGGTTGAGTGGTATAAGAGGATGGGGTATAAGGTCGAGATTCTATAAAAGATGGAAAAGGCGCCGTTCAGAATAAGAAGAAAGGCTATAATCCTCTCTAGATAAAATTCCAAATGCAAAGAGGCTGATTGAGCGTCATGAAAATAGAGGAAGTTCTGAGAACGATCCCTCCGAAACTCGTGCTTGATCATTACTGGGAAGTATTTGATCTAATAGCTTGGAGATTGAAGGCCGCTCAGCCGGAGAGGAGAGAGCAATTTAATCTCGAAGACGTTACTGGTTATTTTTCGAAAGAGCTACAAGAAATCGATAATCCGATAGTTAAAAGGTCATATTTCAGAGCTCTGATTTGCTCAAAGGCTTTGTTGGATAAGCTTGTGAGCTTGGGTCTGTTAGTTAAGGAAAATGGTATGCTTCGTAAGTCTAACGAATACTCCAAAATATATCGAGTATTGAAGTTTGGGATTAGGAGCAGTTGTCGAAGACTCGTTGCATGGGCGGTTTACTACCTTTACCATAAGGGAATTACGAAGTTTTCAACCGGAGAACTCCTTTCTGAACTCTCCTATAGCGATGAGGAGTATAGAGCAGAGTTACCATATCTCTATGTTCGGAAGAATGGGGTATGGACAAGGCTTCTAGAAAAGCGAGGGAATACGTGGATACTGATAGCGGAGCCTTACTACCCGACTAAACCCCTCCTCTTACTTGACATATCATACAGACTGTCTCTAGCTATTTCTGAGCTAGCAAAGAGTAAAAGGGAGTTCTCTGAATGGGAAATCCTTACTAAACTACGAGAAATGGAGGCTAGAAGTCTAGAACGGACGCTTAAGAGGCTTAAAATGAGGCGAGACGACGGTAGGTGGATTATCGATGAGCAAACTGTAGCCAACATAAGAAAACTTCTCTTAGAGGCGGAACTCCCAATGACGTGGCCATTTTACGGCGTGTTAATAGTGAAGAGTTCCTACTTTAAGCTTCTAGGTAGTCAATCTCGCACTCTATACGGGGACGTGCCTAACTCGATCACATCGGAGTTCTTAGACAGGCTTGAAGCAGCGTGTAAACAGTACGAGAATGATCCAGACGAGATGATAAAGCAAGCAAAGAGCTTAGTCGAAGAATACAACAAGGTACTCGAACGCGAGCTAGGTCCATGGCTGAAGTTGAATATCAGGAAGGCCGCTTTTCTAGATAGATCTTTTGGAGTAAAGGTATCTCTAGAATGGGAAGAGTTCTTTTCCTTCTTAGAGGAGTTTTCCAGAAAAGAGATACCGCTTCACGAGAAGTATAGATACATACTGTTCTGTCGGGCTCCTTCTCTAACGCTCGTAATGAGAGATGATATGGAGAGGACGCAGGCTGCTGTTAAGGAGATGGTGAAGGAAGATATGGATCGCATTCATGAAATCCTTATCGACTTTACAAGCTTCTTAGAGCATGTTAAGCGTAAACTATACAAAATAGCCCAGCGAAGGAGGACTGTTCCCTTAGAGCCGTCCGTTCTTCAATACCTCCCTGAGATGATATCTACGCTACGTGCATTAACTTTCCTAGTTGAAAATGGAACCATACCTGCCTGCTACAGGGAGTTGAGGAAGGTTTTAGAAAATCTGGCGTGGATGGTCCTTGACGACATCCTATTTTTCAAAGCAGTTTCCATGAGTGGAAGAAGAGGCCGTGATATACCGATTTCTCCTTACACCCTCGTTACGAAGGAGTGGTATGAATGGTCCGTGCAAAGGGGTCTAACGTTGAGACATCTAGGAGAGCTGAAAAGGTCTATCAAATCTCTCGTTAAGACCATTCACGCGCTCGGAATGACGAAGGGATACGCGTGGAAAGAGAAGGACATAGAAGAGGCTATCTTCGGCAACCTCTCGGTCTCTTTATACCTGTTGCTTGTAGGTAAAGAGGTTGAGATTCCAAAGAAGTTGGAGGGCCTCGTTCCAATCTACAAAAAGGAACTATTGGCTCCGTTGATCGAGGAAAATCTCAGATACATCATTAAGAGTTTAAAGGGCAAACGCCTCTCTGATTCCGATGAATATCTGATTACGGAGATCACAGAAACCACTCTAAAAGAGACACCTAAAGAGGTGATCGCACCGTATCCGTCAAACGAATTCGTCCTCGGGTTCGTGGATAAGATCTTTCACAGCAAACTACTAAAGAAGTATAAGGAATATAGTCACTTCGTCCATTCTTACTTCACTTCATGGCACATATTTCCATTCTCCTCGGTTTTGGAGTTCAAGGTCTTCAAGTACGAGCTTGAAACGTTTTCTCAGATGGTACATGACCTCATTAAAAACTACGTTAATATGCTCTTTGGGTAGGCTCTATCGGAACGTCTCCTTCGTTCTCCCTTTAAAAGCCTACCGGAATAATTAAAATGCCGATATGCATAGAAGCAAGCTTTTCGACTACGGGAACGGAATAATACGCGACGAAGGCGTCCTGCTTGAAACCTTCATACCCCGTAGGCTGTTCCATAGGGATGGACAACTCGAGGCGCTTGCTTCATGCCTAAGACCAGTAGTCAAGGGAAGGAGGCCTAGGAACGCTTTCCTTTACGGGCCAACAGGTACGGGTAAGACGGCGATGTGCCGCTACGTGTTCAGGGAGCTCTCCAAGTACACTGGCATGGCTAAGCCTATCTACGTTAACTGCTGGAAGAATCCCACGGCACATTCGATTCTATGCGAGCTCGTCGCCTCGCTCAGGCAGTTCGTTCACAGAAGGGAACCAGTAAAGGAGCTCCTGCTGAGGTTCGAAGCGGAGCTCAAGGAAGGAAGAATCGTGATAGTTGCCCTTGATGAGATAGACCAGCTCAGGGACCAGAGGATACTCTACGACCTGCTGAGGAACGGCTGTGGACTTGTGTGCATAGCGAACGACGAGAAAGCGCTCATGAATCTGGATCCTAGGATCAGGTCATCGCTCCAGCTTGAGGAGATAGCTTTCCCGGCCTACAAGGACTGGGAGCTCTTCGACATTCTGTGGGATAGGGCCAAGCTCGCCCTCATGCCAGACACCATAGAGAGGAGGCAAGTGAGAATGATAGCCTCCTTCAGCAACGGCGACGCCAGGGTGGGGCTGGAGATAATGAGGAGAGCTGCCCTCCTAGCCGAGGACGAGGGCAAAGAGAGAATAGAAGACGAGCACATAAAGCGCGCTTGGGAGCAGGCAAGGTTCCTGAGAAAGGATAGGCTGCTGGAGAAGCTGAACGAGCACGAGAAGCTCCTCTATAGACTTGTAGAGGACTACGGGGAGATAGCCTCAGGCGAGCTCTACAAGGCCTACCGTTCACGGGTCGAGTCTCCGGTTACTGAGAGGGCTTACAGGAAGTACATGGAGCACCTGGCGAAACTAGGGCTGGTGAAGGCTAAGGGAGAGGGGAGATGGAGAAGGTATTATTCTTCGAGAGCTTAATTTTTCTTTAATCGCCTTCCGGTATTAATTTCTCTAACCTCGTTATCTCCTCTATCACTCTTTCCTCTAATTCCTCCTCTGAAAGGGTTTCGACTCTCCTCCTGAATTCGAAGAACTCCGGGTAGAATGGTCTATAGCCCCTTAACGACTTCCCGAATAACTCAGGGAACATATCCTGCCAGTAACGTCCGGCTCTTCTGAACCTTATTCTACAGTCTATTCCTTCCCCGTTACAAATTTCACCAAGTTTCAGACGTACTCTATCCCTGTCATCTTTGCTGGGGGCGTAGATCACCATTAGGCGTCCTCCCTTTTCTATGGGTATGACTTTGAACGTGTAATTCTTTCCAGATACTAAGAGTCCGTGGGAATCCAATATCCTCTCCTTCTTCAGTTTTTCTTCAAGAACGTGAAACGACGTAGCATCGTCGAAGAACACAAGGACTTTCCAACAATTCCGGCATAAAGGAGGTAGTGAACCGGTTTTCTTCACGTAGTAGTACATGCAATGCAAACAATTCATGCTAACCCAGATACATGGATGGAGTTTCTCTAATTTCTTTAGAATCTTCTCCTGACTAGAGAGGCTCATTACTTTCGGCCTCTATGTTTCTTAAAGGCAATAAATCTCTCGTACTCTCCAAACTCCTGCTTCCATTCATGCTTCGATCTCTTTCTCCAGATTTCAAAAGCCTCATCTTCATGTCTTTCGAAGTCTTCCTCTGAACAATTATTCACTCTGCAAAAATGCTCAATCAGGTCTTTTCTGCTTAGTCCTAGCTTCTCGAGCTTCTTTCGTCCATCGGAGGTATAGCACCAGAACCCGATATGCTTTATCATATGACATAATCTGCAGAGATGGTGGATCCCCACCAACTTTTGGACGTGAGCCTCGTCATCGTATTCCCAGAACTCGTGGAGCTCGAATGGTGGGCGCGTCGATCCACAGATATAACATTTCCTACCTTCCTTCTCGTAAATCTCCCTTTTTAATGCGTTCCACTTCTCCTTTGGCATGAGCCTGTAAAGCGATGAAAACCACACAGTGCTAGGAACGAGATCTATCGTTAATATAAACTCCTTGGACTTTTGCGTATTCTTAGCCGGTTTCTTAGACTTAAAACTCATTCGCTACTCCTCAGAAGGTTTTCTTTCCATTCTTGAAAACTGAGTTTTGTCAGATTTCTTCTCTTAAGCTCCTTTGGACTAGCGTTCCACCATCTTTCGAAGGCTGGCTCTATGATCTCTTCCTTCTCGCGCTTAGAAAGCTCATTAATAACTGTGTCCTTCCCTCTGCCTATCTGTTTCAAGGAGGTACCTACCTGCCAACACCTGTTTTTTGAAATTATAAAGCGGTCGTGAAAAGGCGGTTCGCCAGTATCGCTTCGGCCTATAAATACGACCTCAAATTTACCTCTTCTTTCGGCTTTGAAGCGCTCGATCCACTTGCATATCCTCTGCGCTCGGTCTAAATCTTCCCCTCTCCACCCGATTTTGATTCCGGTGAGGAGTTCTATCCTGATTTCAGGGGGAACATATTGCAGAACGTGAAACGTTTCTTCATCGATGTAGGGATCTTGGATCTTCACATATTCCTCGCATTTCGAGAATGTCTCCCTTAGAATGTTAGACGCAAGGAACACGTCTCCCGCTGGAATGTAGATTAGCGTCTCCTTTATCGAGCTCTTAAGCCAGTTTTCGATCTCCTTTAAGATGTCTACGTGAATTAACACTTCGTCATCCAGCTCTACTGCAAGCTTCAGTCTCTTTGCATCTGAGAGAAGCTGAAGGTCCTTGATATGATCCTTTTTAATGAGCTTAATTGGAACAGGTTGAGCTCTTTCTTCACCAATAGGGAGCTCGGATAACCTCTTAATCCCCGTGAAGATCCACAAGTTTGCGATCGACCTGCTGATTCTTCGCTTCAAATCGTTTACTACATCTTGTTTAGCCTGAGGGTAGACGTTTGTAGTAAAATACTGAAAGAAGGGGTCCTTCAATCCCTCTAGGAGGGACACCTCTTGATGTTGTTCGTCTATCACACCTCTTCTCTTTAAACGTGTGATTACTTCTCTCAGCTCGGATTCGGTGAGGTCATGCAAGTTACTCCTTATAGTCTCGTACTTCAACTTCAAGTTAGGCGAAAGTAAAAGTAAAGAGAGTAGATTCCATTCCTCTTTACTAAGTCCTTCTACGTTCATTCGCTTGTTTACGATGCTTATTATGATATCCTTAGCATCAAATGGCCAAGTCCTAAGATAGTATCTCCTATAGGAGTGTTTTCTACTGCTCGTGCTCTGCCTGAACATAACTCCCTTTTTCACAAGTTCCTCGCAGAATCGGCCTAAGTCGCTTTCCCAGCCATAATCGACGAATGATATGTATTTTTCCCCTTCCCACTCCGTAATCTGACCTGTTAATTTGATCAGAAGAACCAGCTTAGCTTGATCCTCGGCTTCTTTATCAATTTCTGCCATGCAGGATTCGAGCGTTATACCTCTCCTCTCGAGAAACTTCTCTGTAATTTCCCTTATTTTAGGTTCTAAAGATGCATCAATGGCCCAGTAGTAGTCTCGTTTCTTAATGTATCCTACTTCTACTAATTCGTTCCATTTGTCCTCTAAATCCTCTTTACTCTTCTGAAAGACGACAGATAACGTTTCTAATATCGACCAGGGATCATAGGGTCTCTTGATGTTCATCATGCAATCGAAGATTAAGTAATCTACTTCCGAGAAAGTTTCATTTGTGATATTCATCTTTTCTTCCATCTCTCATAACCTTCCTTTAAACGCTTTATCAAGAATTGCAGGAACTAGTTTTTCTAACTCTTTTTCTGTTATTTGCTGAAGTTTCCTGAGAGATTCCACAGTCCTACTTACTTTATTTAGATACGTAACAATTCTCTTTTGCTCTTCAAGAGGCGGAAGAGGTATCTTAAATTTCCTTAACCTGCTTCTTTTAACCTCTAAAAAAGTAGTTTGTCCTGCTTCTTTTTGAATAAGAGGCGTTAGCCATTTTAGACAATAAGCAAGATACCAATTATATACTTTACTTGTACAAATAAAGTTAGTAAATCCTTGATTTGTAGCCAATGATACTCCCGCTATTGCCACCTTCCCTATAGTAGCTCTAGTGGTGTATAGAACCGTGCCTGGCGGAAGGAGTATTGCAGAACTGTTCTTCAGTCCTTCTTGTGTTATTTTTTCTTTCGAGTTTAAGATTACTGTAATAGTATCTGAGGGTAACTCTGTCGGTACAAGCCATGGAATATCTCCGTTCCAATATTCTGGTACGTTTCTTTTAGGAGTATGACCACCAACAACTTTCGCTATACTTTCCAATGCTACCCACTTCCAACCTTTCTCTTCAGCTCTACTAAAGACTTTGTGCAAGGCAGCCTGCATTATCTTCTCAGTTTCTTCTTTGACAATTCTTTTTAATTCTCTGACTTCTTCTACTCTGCTAATGAGTTGTTTGACGTGCGCTACTATGCGCTTTTGCTCCTCAATTGGAGGCAGAGGAATAGGATAATCTAAAAAATCATCAATGATTACTCTTGGTTGTCTCGTTCCTGTTACATGCTTCATAGCGAAGTTTACAACATCTTTTCTTCTCAGATAAAATGCGACATACTCTCGAAGAGCTTTGATTGTGACAAAAGGAATAAACTCGGTAGTGCAAATGCCTTCTCTATCGGGTACGTAAACTTTGTTCAAGTATGGTCTAAGTTTACCGTAAAGGACATGTTTTGTATTGAACTTATATTTCATGCTTTTAATTTCTTTACCATGACGTTTTATAATCTTCAAGAGCCTTCCAGTATCGCTTTCAATGCAATCCATGGTAACCAGGAAAAACTCCTTATCAGGATAATCTTGTGGATTAATAATCTGACGGTCCTCTTTTAATACATCCCTCAATTTTACCCATTTCCATCCGTCAGGAAGATCATAAGGACCACTAATCTCTATTTTCTGTTCTGACCTCTTTATTTCCATACCATGTTTCATGAAGATGTCCAAAGTAATGTTCTTTTTAACCATGGTCATCGCCTCAAAAGTTCGCGAAGTTCACGTAATATCTCTAAGATTCGTCTCTCTTTTTCGAGAACACTTTCCACAAGTTCTTCAGGTTCAGGATATACTATTTCTTTTTCTCTGTTGGGATTCCTTGCCGTTAAGTCGTAGTCTCGCTCTATTATCTCTTTGACGGGCACTATCCATGAGTTCTCCGAGATTTCTCTACTCTTCCACTTCTCGAAACAGTCGACTAGGTCTTCATCCTTGACTGGGTTGGCTTTAGTGTAGTTTCCTTGAAGCTCGTAGTACCAAATCTCCTTTGTCGGTCCAGTCCTGTCGAAGAACACTAAGTTCGCCTTTGGCCCAGTTCCTCCTTTAGGGGCTATGTGGGCGAACGTACCGGTAGGAAGACTTATTATAGTATGGACGTTAAAGTTTCTGAGAAGCTCCATCTTCACCCTCTTATAAGCTCCTCCCCTGAACAGGACGCCTTCAGGTAACACTATCCCACATCTTCCACCCTTGTTGAGCTTCCTCATGCAATACTCCAGCGCTGCGAGTTCCGTGGAGCTAGTCTTCACTGGGAGATTATCCTGTAGGTGTTTAGCGACTTTTCCTCCAAAGGGTGGATTGGTTAGGATCACGTCAAACCTCGTCTTTGGGGTAATTACGATGTTTTCCTCGAAGGTATCCCTCCGCTCTATGTTCGGTAGGAGAAGGCCGTGTAAAATACAGTTCATCACTCCTATAAGATAAGGCAGTGCCTTCAATTCTTGGCCGTAAAACGTCTTCTCTAGGAGAAGGGCGTATTCTTCCGTTGTAAGATTACGTTGTTCCTTCATGTGCCTGAACGATTCCACTAGGAAGCCGCAGGAGCCTGCGAAGGGGTCGAAGACCGTCTCGCCGATCTTCGGGTTCACGATCTTGACCATGAGCCTAACTATAGGCCTAGGTGTGTAGTACTCTCCAGCAGCACCGCCCTCCCTGCCCATCATCATCAGTAGCTCCTCGTAGATCTGCGAGAGGGTATGGGAGTCCTCTGGATTCGTGAAGTCTATGTCGTCGAGCATCATGATTACTTCCTTCAGGTTGAAAGGATCTCGCATTCTTTGCCTCACCTCCGAGAAGACCCTGGCTATGAGATTCCTTTCCTTGGTGCCGTGGAGCGAGCGGAGGTATGGAAGTAGCTCCTTCTCTATGAAGTCCCTCAGTTCGTCGGCCCTCATGTCCTTCTTAGCCCAGCTCGACCAACTATACTTCGGATCTATTATGGGCTCGTACTTCCTACCCTCGAACTCCGCCTCGAGCCTAAACTCCCTCTCTAGGTCCTCGAATACCTTGAGGAATATGAGCCAGGATAATTGCTCCATGTAGCCCAGTATGGTGAGTCCGTCCCTTCGCATTACCTCGCATACTTGCTCTATCTTCCTCGCAAGCTCCCGCCTATCCACCTCTCCCCACCCCCAATCCTAGATCTCCGAAGTCCGGGTAGAGACCCGTCTCTATATCGTGTATGACTCTCTTAAGCTCCTCCAATCCCCCGAAGAGCTCTATGACGCCCTTGAGGGCACCCATCCTGTCGAAGGGCGGGGTTCTGAACACCCTCGGATCGGTTATCTCGTCTATTCCGGCCATCTTATATCTATCGACCAGCTCTAGGATCACTTCCCTAGCGCGCCCACCATACCTCTCTAGAATCTCCCTCTTCATCTCAAGAAGAGCCCTGGCCCTTTCGTCCCTGCTCACGAGCGGGGTGTTGAAGAGTAGGTGTGCTATCAGATCGAACTCGTCGACATCAGACTTCTTCATGAGCTTTGAGAGCACGTTTAGATCTATTCCCATGCTCTTGAGCTCCTCCTTGAACCTACGCCTCCTCCTGCGATCCATCCATATCTCCTTCAGCTGCCTTAGAGTGGCTATCCTCTTTATCAGCCCGTTCTTGCAGTACTCTATGTACTCGGCTTCAAGCAGCTCGTTCCCTAAAACGTCGACCTTTACTATCCCCTCCTCGGCTATGTAGACGTCGACGTTCTCGGCCCTTATGAGCTCCCTCCTCTCCCTAGCCTCCCTCTCAAGGGTAATAGTGACGGATTTATCCGGAGATGGGAAGGTAGGGATAGCCGTTTCCTTCTTCCTGTAGCCACTAGCTGAAACGTCGATCTTAACGCTACCTCTAGGCATGTCCTTCAGTAAGAAGAAGCCATCGTCGTCTGTTCTGACGGTAATCGGCTTGCTGGGTGTCGGAATGGCCACGACCGAAGCTTTAGCTATGGGCCTGCCCGTCTCCGCGTCCACTATCCTACAAGCAAGGTACCAGTCTGAGGGCCCCTCGTATTGCTTGCCAGCTTCTGCGGGAAGATCCCACTCGTCGAAGAGCCTCGTAGCGTTGGTGTAGTCTATGATCCTGAACATGTACTTCTTAGAGAGCTCGTCTATCCTGCTCCCCCTTCCGATGATCTGGTGGAACACGACCTTCGAGTTTACAGGCTTCAAGAACACTATGTTCCTAACGGGTGGCACGTCTATTCCGGTGCTCAAGAGGTCGACCGTAGTCGTGACCACCGGAAAGTCCTTCTCGGAATCCCTGAACTCCTTAAGCACTTCATGAGCATATGGCTCTTCAGTAACTATCCTCACCGCGTAGTTGCTCACGTTAAACATTGGACCGAACCTATTATTCAACTCCTTAGCCACCTCTGCTGCGTGGGACTGAGAAACGCAGAAGATCACGGTCTTGCCCACTGGATTGGTGCTCTCTAGTATGCGGGCTATATGTTCGCAGATCTTCTTAGTCCTATCCGGGAGGGTTATCTCTCGTTCGAACTCCTCAACGGTGTAGTACTCCTTGAGCTCAATACCCGGTGGGACCTCTATCTTAGCCCCCTGACTTCTCGCTTCGGTTATCGAGAGCACACCTGCCTTGTCTATGTTCGTGAACACCCTTATTATCTCGCATGGCGCGAGGAAGCCGTCTTCTATACCCTGCCTCATGGGATAGACGTAAACGGGATCTCCGAAGTATGCATAAGTGTCTACGTTATCGTCCCTCTTGGGCGTAGCAGTTAAGCCTAAGTGTATGGCGTTGGAGAAATGCCTTAAGATGTCGTGCCACCTCTTCCACCCAGATCTGTGGCACTCGTCTATGATCACCATGTCGAAGAAGTCCGGGTCAAAGAGCTCGTAGACCCTCTTTCCATCCTTCTCGCTGTAGAGGGTCTGGTAGGTCGCGAAGAATATGTCCTTATGCTTTGGAATGTTCTCGCTTCCGATCAGCTCTGCCCTAGCCGTTCCGAAGGGGAAGAAGGCATCGTGGGCCTGCCTCCTGAGGAATATCCTGTCGACTAGGTAGAGGATCCGCCTCACCTTCTTCGTCTTGTAGAGCTTCCAGGCTATCTGGAATGCAACGTAGGTCTTTCCGCTTCCAGTCGCCATAGTCAGGAGAATCCTCTTACGCCCCTTCAAGATGGCTTCTATCGCGTTCTTAATAGCGACTTCCTGGTAGTACCTTATCGGCTTGTCAGGGAACGGATAGTATGGGTATACTAACGGGTTCTCTTCCTCCTCGACGACCCTCACTAATCCCTTGCCTTCCACGTACCTCCTCCAAAGCTCATCGGGTGTGGGAAACCTATCTAAGGTCCTCTGGATTTTTCTGAAGTCGTCGTACTCCTCTATCTTATGCCCGTTTGTCGAATAAGCGAAGGGGACGCCAAGCCTCTCCATGTACTCCTTAGCTTGCTGCATTCCCGCTAGGTGGGATTTGCTTTCGGCCTCAGCTTCTATCACAGCTATAGGCACTCCGCTCTTATCAGGATAGTAGAGTATGTAGTCTGGCTTCCTTGGGGGTAGTCTATCTCCGCTCTCGTTTATGATCATGCCCTTGGTGATGAAGCGGTCCCTCTCTATCATGTTATCCTTCCATCCGCTTTCGCGAAGCTTGGGATCAACCAATTGTGCTCTGGTTTCCTCCTCATTCAGCATGATAGCTACCCTCCCTCGCGTTTTTTATTGAAATAGACCTTCGCAGGCCCTATCCTCTTGGACCTCACGTATCCCTGATCCTCTAGGGCCTGAAGATAGCCGGCGACAAAGCTCCTGTTAACCTTAAGCTGCTTAGCAAGCTCCTTAACGCTCTGACCCGGATTCTCATCTAGGAGTTTTAAAATCCTAGCCTTTAGGTTGCCGTATTCCCTCGGCATAAAATATCCTCAATTAAGATAGACGCTTGAGCCTATTTATGTTTTGACCGTATTGCTTACCCAAGAGCTGATTCTTCACTGAACAGAATAGCTGTTTATTATCCATTGCACTCTTTTCATCTACGCATTTTGAGTATACCCTAAAGCGAAATTCTTTTATATTTAAGGATGTCGTATTGTATACGATAGCCTATGATAGATGAAAAGTCAATTCAGGTGCTCTTGGACCAGCTTTCGAAGATTAGACAGCTACTGGAAATACTCACGAGAAATGCATTGAAAGAAGAGTTGGAGAAAATAGCGACCACGGATGAAAGGAAACGAATATGGGCTCTTTGTAATGGACTAAGGAGCACAGAGGAGATAGCGAAGAAAGTAGGCGTCACTCCTAGAACTGTTCAAAGGTTCATCAAAGAACTGCGGAAAGTAGATCTCGTCACCATTGAAAAACGTGGCTATCCAAAACGACGCTTCGATTACATTCCATCAAATTGGGATGTCGAAATGGAGGGATAGTTTATGGAGAAGAATGGGGTGGCTATTCTAAGGGAGATTTCGCATAAACTGGATCAACTAATAATATTACTGAAACTGAGTAATAGGGATGTATTAAACCAGTTCAAGAGAGAGGTCCAAAGAGATCGTGTTTCAGCAAGAATTCTGGAGTTAGCAGATGGAACGCTAACTTACTCTGAGTTATCGAAGAAAGTAGCTGAAGAAATGGGCGTGGCTGAGATAACTGTGAAAAGGAAGATATCGAGGCTAAGGGAGATGGGGTTCTTGATTATAAGACGTGAAGGCAGGCAGGTGTTCTATGAAAATTCTGGATTATTTGAGTAGGTGAGGCCAAATGGAGCTTCAGGAGCTCATATCACGTGGTCGATTCATCTTCTCAGGAGCACCGAAACGACTTGAAGTATTTAGATTAATAAATGGAAAGAGGAGCACTAAGGAAATAGCAAGAAGTGTTGGTAGGAGTCTAAAATCTACTTTAAACGATATTAAAAAATTAAGAGACCTGGGTCTTATTACGCCTAAACTGGATAGTAATGGAAAAATAGTAAAGAAAGATGGATGTATAGTTTATGAAAAAGTACCTCTAATACGCCACGTTCCTCTCTCTTACTTCCAGGACGTAACTAGTAGAAGAAGAAAAATTATCAAAAAAGAGAAAATACATAAAAAGATTAAAAAATCAAAATTGTCTCCATTATCTGTCCCCTCAGAAAGAGAGATTTTAGATATATGTAGAGATGGAGAGAGTCAGTTATATGAGTTTAAGGCTCCTGGTGTAAAAATAGATAAAATAACAAAAGAAATTGCAGCTTTTCTAAATACTAAAAATGGTGGCTTAATATTTTATGGAATAGATGATGATGGTTACATAATAGGAAGTGATTTAAGAAGACAGGATTTTGATCAAATGTTACAAAACTCGATTAGAAACACAATTTCTCCACAACCAAATATAGAAATTAAAGAGAGGGAAGTACTGGGTCATAAAATTCTTATAATTGTTATTCCGCCATGGGATAGAAAAAATATTTACCAATACAAGAAAGATGGTCGAGTATACATAAGAAAAGGTACTAATAACTTCATCGCAACATCTGAGGAATTAAAAAAACTCGCGAGGGGAGAGTATGTTGTTTAATTTTTCATAGGTGAAACATATGTCTGGTGACAAGACAGATCGTATTATAGAACTTCTTGAAGAGATTCTCAGATGGACTAGGTTTCAAGGGTGGCGAAACGTAAAGGATGTATTAGCAGATGTCCTTACTGACGATCTATCTAAGCTCATATATCACTATAGTGATGGGAGGAGCAGTAGGCAAATCGCTCAAAAGGTATCAGTGAGTCACGTAACTGTATTACGATATTGGAGAAAATGGGCGAAAGTTGGGATAGTAGAGCCCATAAAAGTGAGTGGTGGAACACGTTACAGAAAGGTGTTTGAGCTAGAAGATTTTGGGATAGAAGTTTCTGAAATCGAAAAGGAGGCTGAGGCTTGTGAGCAGTGAAGTAGATGAATTAATTTTAAAGGAATTAAGGAACATTTCTAAGCTATTCACACTTATTCACGGCGATGCTATTGAGAGGGAGTTAGAGAAAATAGCAAATACAGAAAAAAGGAAGATCATGTGGGTTTTGAT
>Ga0180302_10000179_pt1 | contig 26446 bp, 25 predicted proteins | sample GuaBasSediGuay17_FD_121794 | JGI IMG/M metagenome (GOLD analysis project Ga0180302, IMG submission 121794) | Subseafloor sediment microbial communities from Guaymas Basin, Gulf of California, Mexico - Guay17, Core 4571-4, 12-15 cm | ecosystem: Environmental > Aquatic > Marine > Hydrothermal... | reverse complement strand
GTACTATAGCTATATTCACCAGAGGTGGAAAATCCTTCATAGCTATGAGAGCAATATACGACCTGAAGAAGCCAACTCTTATACTTGTGACTACACGCGAGTTAGCAGGCACTTGGAAACGTTACCTTAACAAATACTTAGGGCTAAATGAGCACGAAATAGGATATTTGGGAGAGGGCAAGAAAGACATAAAACCAATAACAATTGCTATATATAATAGTTGTGTAAAATATATTGACTTAGTTAAGGAAAAGTTTGAATTGTTAATATGCGATGAATCACATCATGTTCCTGCGAATACTTTCAAGAATGTAGTGATAAAGATGGACTCCCTGTACAGAATGGCACTCTCAGCGACGCCCAAGAGGAGAGATGGGAATGAAGAGTTGCTCTTTAGTTTATGTGGTCCTCTGATCATAAATCTGGACTATAAGGAGCTTTTGACCCTAAGAATTGTTGCTCCCATAGAAGTTTTCGAGACAAAGTTCATGGCTGGAGAAGAAGAGAAGTTAAAAGAGTTGATCAGAATATTACATAAACATCAAGACGAGAAAGCCATAGTTTTCACTCAGTATATAAGTACAGCAACTAAGGTGTTTAACTCCTTACTAAGAGAGGGATTCAAAGCGACACTAATAACTGGGAGCACTCCCTCCATGAGGAGAAAAAGGGCTTTTGATGAGTTTCTAAAAGGGCGCGTTAAAGTCATAGTCACCACTACTGTTCTTGATGAAGGAATAACTGTGCCAGATGCAGAGGTAGCTGTTATTTATGAAGGGAGTGGAGAAGCAAGACAAATGATTCAAAGAGTAGGCAGAGTCTTAGGATATCTTCCAGGAAAGACAGCTAAGGTGTACGAGTTGGTGGATATATTAAATCCAAGAGAGAAGAGGGCCTACTTCAGGAGGAAGTGGGTCAGGGAGTTATATATGTTCCCTGAGGTAAAGGAATTCGTCTTAAAGGAGAAGTCAGGTGTAAAGGGAGAGACACTGCCCAAATTCGCCTACCAAGCTAGGTTAGATCTAGAACTTTAATCACTCAATCCACTCTTCTCTCTTTAACTTCTCAGGAATGTAACGATGAGAGAGAAACTTGAAGCCATGGCCTGAAAGCGCCTCTATTTCTACCTTCTCCTTTCTCTTGAGGAAGAGCTTCAGCTCTCTTTGCCACGCCTCAGAAGCAAACCAAGGATAGGATAATAGCTCTTTAGCTCTCTTTAAGTCCCTATCAGTAGCTTTGATTATGAAATTCCTAGGTATCTTATACCGATCAATATCGCTCACTGTAAGCCCTAGGAACCTCGCTCCAGGAGTCGCTAATCTAGCGCTTTCATAGCTTAAGCTTATCGAACCACTTTTATAAACTGAATAAATATAAAAGCCATAGCTATCACAATCTGTGAGCACATACACTGGTAGTCCGTACTCTTCCCACAATCTTCTAACCATCCTCCTAGTACTTCTATCGGGTTGCCCTTTTCCTGTTATTAGTATACACTTCTCCTTTCTCCAGAACTCTTCTTCATTCAGTCTTTCAAATATGGCATCCTTCTCTATGACTAACACGTACCTTGCATTCACCTTCACTATTTCCAAAGAATCTGGATTAGGAGGTATGGCATATGCACCGCTACCCATTCTAGAGCAGTCTATCAGGTATCCCTTCGAACGGATGACTATATTGCCAACAATCTTTCCTTTAGCATCGTGCATTATTCCCATTTGCTCTCTGAGTAGTCCAGTGAGAACTTCGATATCCTGAATTACAGAGTTGGATTCTCTTTGATTCCTCCACGTTTCCTCCCTTCGAAGTCTACCTAAGTGATCTCTATACTCGATAGTGTGTTTTCCCATATAATAGAGGTCCCTGATTGTAGGATAGTCTCCTTCTCTTCTAGCCTTAATTATCAAGGATAACATTAGCAATGTCTGCATGAATTTCCTTGACTCATTAAGGTCGAAGAATCTACGTCTTGCTTTACGAGGCCCTAACATTAACATTCTCTTTTCAGGATCCCATATAGTATTTGATAGAGTCCTCACAGGAATTTCGAGATATGGCTCTTTCCCATCGAGCACCAACTTAGCTAATCGTTTACCTACTCTCTCCAGTTTTCTTAAGACTTTTGTACTTTCTCTCCTTCTCATGAGACTACTCCCTCCTCTTTCAAAGTTAGGACTTTCTTACGTAGCATTCTCTTTAACTTCCTCTCAAAAACTCTTTGATCTAGCTTAGTTATCTCTGAGAGAGCTCTGGCGACTTCAGGTATGTATTTTTCAATCTCAACCCTCCTCCTAACAGTTTCGAATAATTTCTCCATTTTAGAGATATGCCTTCTAAGCCTACGTGCAACCTCTTTCACAGCATTCTCTACTTCTTTTTCTATCTCAGGTACCTCAGCTATGGCCTCCTTACCAACGCCCTTAAATGGCATCTTTGTTGAGCATATGTGAACTATTACCGCTAGAGGGGCTGGCATCTTCACCTTATAGTAACTCCAATCAATATTGTCCACCACTTTTCTCGAGACGTCAACTCCCTCATCATAAAGTAGGGGTATTTTGTTAGCGAATCTATAGAGCAATGGTCTATCTACTACTGGAACTCCTCCTCCAAAAGCTATAGCTACTTCAACAATAAACGGATGGCCTGAGTATGAAGAGGGCTTCCTTGAAATAGCAGCAACAAACTCTGGATTAAGAATTTTTCTAACTCCTTCAATAAGTAGCTCCTCTCCTAAGGGCGATAAGGTAATAGATCGTGGTCTGCGCCAGTTCGGAAAATCCCTCATCTTCCTAGCTAGAATCTCTAGCTCCTCCACTGTAAGTTTCTTTAGGGGTATATTCTCCTTAATTCCAGCCCAACTTAGAAATTGTAATACGGTGTTTCTCCCAACTCCATCAAACGTTCTTAGTAGGAACTCCTTTATAGTAGTGTTCCCATCATTCCTTGCTATAAGCGACTTCAGCATCTCTAGGTCGACGCCATAGGGATGGGGCTTACCCTCTTTTGGTGGGGTTGGCAAGGCTTTTGTACTTCTTGGAAAATGAACTTCTAGGTCAGGCGCCTTTAAGCTTATTTCAGCATAAGGGGCTATGAGCGCAGTTCTTTTTATATATTCTTCTATTCTCTTCTTCGCATTAGACCAATTACCCTCTATGGTCAAGGATACGATAGTTCCGTGCCAATTTCCTCTCTTTTTATAAACTTTTTCATTTAATATTACAGGAATATTCTTGTTTATATCAATCAATAACTCATACTCGTAGATATCTTTCGCGCTAGGAGTTGAACTTTTAATGTATATGGGCTTTCCTGTAGTTATTTGTGCATATAACACGGCCATCTTTATTCCTAATCCAAAGACCCCCCTACTTTGCTTAAGGGTGTACTTAGATCCATAAAATACTCTACCGAAGACGAAAGGGACTTCCTCTTTGGGTATACCTATACCATTATCCTCCACTTTGACCGTAACTACGGATGGATCACTTGAATCCAGTGATATTTCAAGTTTTATTGAAGGACGAACTCCGTATAACTCTGTAGCATCTAATGCATTCTCTACCAGCTCTCGCACTGTCTGATATAATGCCCTCGTAGGATTCGAAAAGCCCGCTATTTCTCTATTTCTGTAAAAGAACTCAGCTGCACTGATTCCCTTATATTCATCGTAACTAAGTTCGCTGGTCAATGCTATCACCTTATCAGTCACATCAAGTAACAAACGCCCTTTTACAATAGACACTCTCACTAATATTGGTTATGTTTATCTCCACAACACCAGAAATTCGCTGAGATGAACAAAAACACAACTTCAAGAGGTAGTTACCAGGAAATACCCCCTTAAGGAAACGCATCCCGACACCAATCATCGAGACCACGATAAGTTTAAAAGTTACTAGAATATAATGAACTAGCGACCTGGGAGGGTCTCCATGGCTTACGTTCCCAAGAAGCTCTTCATAGGGAGATGTAGAAGATGCGGTAAACCAGCGTACAAAGGCGATGACTTCTTTAAGTGTCCAAGGTGTCAGGCACTCATATGTCCTACATGTAATAAGAAAGTCCGTGGCAGGTGTCCTGCGTGTCAGTCATTACTTATCGAGCTCTGAACTTTGAGAGCGTGTAGTCTACATAGTCGGTCGCTACATACTCTACAAGGGGACATAAATTGCTACAAAGGCTACAGTGTGAGCAGTTATCACCAATTACCACCCCTTCTTTTGAGACTTCTATGTTAGAGCAAACCTGTGAGCAAAGCTCACAACCAACACACAAAGTTGACCTAAAGTAAGCTCCAAGTAGGAGCTTCAGTGACTTCCTTAACGAGTTGTTTTGAGCCTTGAGTACGAAGATACCCTTCTTACTAATAGTTAGTACAAAATCTTGAGCAACTACGCTTAGTTCTCTCAGATTAGAAACTTCTCCTAAGGTCTTCAATATCATCGGCAGTCTTTCATTACTCTTCAAAAATCCCTTAACAAACACTGTATCATCTTTATATTCTATCTCTTTTATGAAAAAATCTACACTAACCCCCCTATAGATCCTGTTCATATCAATTCCAAGCCCATGCCTCTTTAAGAATATACTTATATTTCCTGGAAGTCTCTTCCATCTCCAGAGGTCTAAGCTTCTGAACACATTGCCTAGATTCTTGCTTGAGCACCACTCAGTTAGTTTCGTTTCCCACCAATTCCACATTGTGGGGAATTTGTCCTTAACTTTAACGAAATCAGCAATATTACAGGCTGGGCATAACCAACATCCCAGCCTGCTAAAGCCCATAGAGTACATGGGATTGACTTTTAACTTATTCGCAATTATGTACATCCAAACATCAAGGGCAGTCCAATCTATTATGGGAGAGGCTGATAGTAGTTTTGGAAGCCATCTATTTACCCAAACTCTCGGTGATCTTGCTCGAGCGCCGGATTCGTATCTCCTCACTCCAACAATACTTATAGCTCCCTCGGGAAATAAGTTATTAATAACTCTTGAGATAGGAGCTAGCTTTATCACTTTGCAACACCATCTGTAATCTCTAGCTGGAGGACCGAAGACCTCAAGTGCACTACGGAATGCATTGCCAGCATCCGCTACTATCAACTTGACATTTAGCTCTCTTGACAGATCTTCAACATACTCACGCGTTCCAGGCAGCTCTAATCCTGTATCATTAAAGAGTATTGGGACTTGTCCTAGGGCCTTTAAAGCTAGGTGTAGAGTTACCAAGCTATCTTTACCACCAGAAAAAGAGACGAAGAACGGTTTATCATACCTTTTCCTCAATGTCCTGAGAAACCTTATCGCGTCCTCCTCTAACACATTTAGTCTGTTTACGTTCGCACTTATCACTTCCTTAAACGTAGGATGCGAAGAGAACTCTATGTACTTTTTACTTCGCCAGGACTTCAATACCTTAATCCGTCCGCCTCTTATTACCTCACCCACTCCTTGAAAGGCTCCACTCTTTGTCTGAAGCGCTATAAATTCTCCCTTAACCTCTGGCAGTTCTCCCTTGACTATATGTGACCTATGCACGACAAATCTACGGACTATCCTCGGTAAGTCCACTATCGCGTAGTAACCAATTTCTTTTTCGATGATCCTAGCGACCCCATGGAGTAGAGGTTTGAAGCACCACATTCTTCTGAGGGGATCAAAAATTCTTTGTCCAATAATTTGGCCATCAACTATAATTTCATCAGCTGCATCAACATTTGACACCTTATTTAAGAATATCAACTTATTTTGTGGAAGGAACCTAGTAGCATCATTCGCGCTTTTGAAGTACCTAATTAACATTTCTCTTATCTCTGCCTTCTGGGATTCATAGAGTACTGGGTAGATATCTCCAGGAGGCGTAACTTTAAGCTTCATGGTATCTCTTCTACAGATAGAGCATCTTGGATCCAAGACTGGAACATTGCAGTTATAGCACCAGTGAAGCGGTGTTTCTAATCTTAAGAGAATGCTATAAGGCTTCTTCATTACATACACCTTATATATGGCTCAGTACAAGGGCACCTTCGCTCATCGATCAATGCGCGAAACCCTCTTCATCGCCGCGTTACATTAACTCTTAACGCTCTTATTAATTTTACCTAGCTCTCTCGCCACTACTGACATTTATTGTCTTACTCAAGAAAGGAGTGGAGTGAGTAGATGAAAGCTAAGCTGCTAGCAAAGGCCTTAAGAAAAGGCATTATAATGTCCATCGAGGCATACGTTGCAATCGAGTTGATACTGATGATAAAAGTGATAAGGTCACAAGCGTACAATCAAAGCCACTTTCTGTTGAATTTTATGAAGTTATCAGGAATACTCCTCATAACAGTGGTCTTAACTTGTATCATTTATTCTCTTTTCTCAACAGTCCGGAAGAAAAGAGGACACAGAGTGTACTACTGTGTGAAGTTCCTTTAAGTTCCCTACACCGTAGGGAACTCTTCTTTGTAAACTCACTTATATGGCGTTGCTTAGGAATTATTTATTAAATACCCTTATTTCTTAATTTCATAAGGATACCATATGTCGTTCACAGACCTGCCCTATTCCTTTGAGAAAGAAGTAGAGAAGTTTCTAAGTAGAGCTAAGATATTCAGAAAGAAACTTAAGCCTACAGGCCTGAACAAGACCTACTACTTAGATTTGATCGAACCATTCATTCGCCAAGCAGTAAATTAGCAAGATCCGAGAGGTCGCATTATAGACCCATTTCTAAAAGACGAATACTATCACACAACTCCTAGGTTTGTTGGAGCGTGCTCGGTACTGGTCAGTGCTGGCCGCTGCTTAGACCTGCTAGATAATTGCTTACTCGCAATGGATGCTGCCTGTGAAATATTATATGAGAAAAGTACCGGAACGCCTGACCTCTACGTGAGGGACCTAATGACTGGGTATATGTTCCTTAAAAAGTATGCTGACTCTGAAAGGCTGCAGAAGTGGAAGAAATGTCTCAGAGCTTTCGATCCTGAAAAAAAATTACAAAAATGTACTTTCTAAATGCTCAAAGATTCATAATGTGAATGTTTACACTCTTGCAGGCGAGCAGATGAAAATACATCAAGGGATCGCCAATAATATAGAGTACATAGAGCGATACATACCGATACATCTCTCTCACTTCACGCCTTATGGTATGTATTGTGATCCAGGGAATCCAATAACCTATGACCTAAGTCCACGTTTTAACTTCTCTATAATGTTATACTATGGCTACAAAGGAAAGTATAAAGAATCCCTTAGCGAACTTCTTAGACGCGGAGGTCTCATCACTCTCTTTTACTTATCAAGTAATGGCCAAGCACCCTTCGGAGGTAGAAGTAATCAATATCACCTTATGGAAGCCATGGTCTCAGCCATATGTGAATTTGAAGCCCGACGTTATCGCGATTTAGGTGAAGAGGAATTAGCCGGAGCCTTTAAACGGGCATCTCACCTGGTAGCTCTTTCAGTAACTCGCTGATTTAAAGAGGCAAAGCCAATTCGGCATATCAAGAACTTCTTCCCTCCTGAAACTATGCATGGCTGTGATATTTATGGAAGTTACGCTGTGTACGGCTTAACTGCTGCGAGCTTCTTTGCTATTGCTTACCTATTCGCTGACGATGACATCGAAGAGACCCCTGCTCCCGTGGATGTAGGGGGGTATGTAATAACCTTACCAGAATTCCACAAAATATTTGCAACGGTAAGCGGCACTCATATAGAGATCGATACACAGGCCGATCATCGCTACGATGCTACTGGATTGGGTAGATTTCATCTGAGAGGTGCACCAAGCGAACTAACTCTATCTAGCAGTATAACATCTACACCTGAGTACATAGTGGATAACCCAGCTCCAACATCGTTTGCAATAGGCCCGGCATGGTTACATGAAGGGGTATGGCACAGCTTAGCGGAGTGTGAAGATGAAATCGTAGATTGGTCTGTTGACGTTCTGGAAGAAGACATAAATGAATGCTCATTTCGTGTAACATATAACCTATCCTATAAAGAGGTGAGACGAGTAGTTTCTGAGTACAGGGTAATGAGAGGGACTCTAGAAGTCGTAGAAAGAGTATATGGTAGCGTATCCAAAATTCGAGTGACGATCCCACTCATTTTAACTGATGGCGAACATGAATCAGAAATAACAATCAACAGATACGGGTTCACAGTTAAATACCTAGGGTACGTCTATCAAGCAAAATCTGACGGAATTGGAATCAGGATAGGTCTCTTGAACGTAATAGCGCCCAACCGCAATGCTAAGTATGAAGTAGGCTACTTTGAAGTGGAAGGCAAAGCTATCAGCTATCACTTATCAATTGACAGGGAATTGACGAGGTAATCTAGCTCTGAAGGTGTTCAAAGCTCTGAAAAAGGAGCCTGAGTGTTGTTAATCTCCATAAAGAAAAATAGAATCAGTCGCGAAAAGATATATCATCTATCAAGAGACCGTCGTTTCATCATCTCTGGTAGTATACCTTGTCGTCACTTTATAAAGCTTCCTAAATCTCAGATGACAGAACTATTGCTGACATAACATTTAATTACTTTCCTTCAAGGAGTAATAATGGAGAAAGTGATGTCTTTGAAAGTAGAATGGAACAAGAAATGTTACGTTAAAGTCTATGAATATCGAGACGACATCCTGGTAGCTATATGCGACGAAGAAGTCTTAGGCAAAACGTTTAGCAATGGTAAGATATACTTCAAAGTTAGCGAAGAGTTTTACGGAGGATTTAAGGTGACATTGAAGGAGGCGTTAAAGTACGTTAAGCAAGGTACTATCATAAACGCCGTCGGAGAAAACGTTATAAAGCTCCTCGCCTACCTCAATGAAGACATACTAGACGCTGTCATATGGATAGGGAAAGTACCACATGTACAGGTAGTAAAGTGACAAGGTGAGCTTGTGCCTAGAAGATTCTGCGCCATATGTGGAAAGGCTACAGAGGAACTAGTCAGTGGTATATGCCCAGATTGTTATTTATCTTTATATCCACTAGCCAAGTTGAAAAAGTCACCATCACTAACCCTTTGTAAAATCTGTCTTGCATACCTTCATAAAGGCAGATGGCATCATCTGAGAGAAAGAGACTTAGTAAGCGGGCTCAAAAACGCTACAATTAAACTAATAAAAGACTCAATAAAACCTAACAGAGAGGCTATATTGAAAGAGATTAATCCACATGTAAGTGAAGAGCAAGTCATAAAGATCATCAATGGAAAGCGAGTGAAGATAGCTGTAGAGATTATAGGCACTCCCTCAGTAGCTCTAAATAAGCTATACAAGCAAGTAATGTTACTTGAGCTAAAAGCGAATTGGAGCTTATGTCCTCCTTGTAGGAGGGTTAAGTCTAAGGTAGAGAGAGCAATCTTACAAATTAGAGTGCTGGGAAGAGAATTGAGAGATTACGAAAAGAAGAACTTAATGAGATTAGTATCTCAGGAAATAGAAAGGCTGTATGATAGTGATAAGGAAGCTGTCATACTAGATAGTGATACCAAAGTGGGTATAGACTTACACTTCACCTCTAGACGAATTGCTAAGCTCATAGCTACAACTATTCAGAGGAAGTTTGGAGGGAAAATCCTAGAAACTCAAAAAATTACTGGAAGAGATCGGAGTGGTAAAGTAGTCACCAAGTCTACGATCAGAGTATTACTGCCACCCTTTAAGTCTGGTGATATGATCCTTTATAAAGGAAAGCCGTTACTAGTAAGGGAAATTCGTGGTAGTTACTTCTATGCAATATCCATTGAAGACGGCTCAAAGGAGAGGATAACAATTTCTGATGCTTATTCGGGGAAAGTAAAAGTTATCGAGCCAAGCGACCTCGAGAGAGTATCGGTGATATCAATTGAATACCCCTATGTACAGGTAATGAATTTGAGGAATTACAGAGTTTATGAAGTGCGCGTAAGCAAAGTACCCAATTGGATAAAGGAAGGGGTCGAAGCCTGCATTCTTAAGTTAGGCGAAAAAGTATATTTTGTGCCTCTTAAATAGGAGTAGGAGGTGATTAAATGCCGAGGAAAAAGACGAAAGAGGAAAGCAAAGAAGTAATATTCCCGGGAGAGGGACAGTTACTAGGCGTAATAGAGCAGTTCTTAGGTTATGAAAGAGCAAAGGTTATGTGCTCAGATGGTGTTACAAGACTTTGTAGAATACCAGGAAAGATGAAGAAAAGAGTATGGATGAGAATTGGTGATGTAGTTCTCGTAGCTCCATGGGACTTTCAACCAACCAAGGGAGATATCCTCCACAGGTATTCTACTGACGAGTTGAAGGTTTTAGCGAAGAAAGGCTTGCTTAAAGGACTAGAAGATTATATCCCAGTGCATATTTTAGCTAGAGAAGAGAGCGAATCCTAGAATAATTTTCTCGTCAAATCCCTAAGTAGACTGCCTAGAGTTACGTCCTCATAAAGCCCTTCCATTATACACTTATCACTTACTGATAGTTTTATCCTCTTAGTCCTTCCATATCTACCCATACTAATAACTTGCGCGTTTACCAAGCCCAACATATCAAGCTCATTAATTATTTCACTAACTCTTCTTTGAGTGACGGGGTCTATTCTTAACTTAAGAGTCAGCTCTTTGTATTTATTGTAGAGCTCACCAGTAGTTATATTTCGAAATCTCTCTTTCTCCATTAAGAAGACTGCCAGCAAGACTAGTTTTACATGAAGAGGCATAGATCTGATCACATCAACAGCGAGATTTTTCTCTATTTCTCTTTGTGCTTTCTTAACATCCTCCTCTGTAACCTTAGACCTTCCATCCCTCTCTGCGATCTCAGCAGCCTTGAGTAGTAGATCTAATGCAAGCCTACAATCACCATTCTGCTTGGCCGCTATAGCTGCACAAAGTGGTATTACACCCTCTTCAAGGACTCCAGGATAAAAGGCCTCTCTCGCCCTCATCATCAGAATGTCTCTTAGCTCTGAGCTTGTGTAGGGTGGGAATACCAGCTCTTCTTCTCCCAAACTACTCTTTACTCTAGGATCTAGATACTCTGTAAACCTAAGATCATTTGTTATTCCAATCACTGATAGCTTAGAGAGATTCAAATCGGTATTAAGTCTAGTCAGGTAATAGAGGATACTATCACCACTCTTTTTTACTAAGTAGTCAACTTCATCGAGCACTACTATCATGATCTTTCTACTTCTTTCTAAAGTCTCGATGAACCTCTTTAGTACTTCTGCCGTAGAAAGCCCTGTGAATGGCACACTTTTACCCAAAGACCTAACAAGTTCTGCTAACACTCTATAGTTTGTGCTTATTTGCCGACAATTTATGTAAGCATGGACAACTCTTTTATCGGCCTTCATCGCTAACTTTCTCAGTACGTACTTTGTTACAGCAGTTTTACCAGTGCCTGTCAAGCCATAAATAAAGACATTTGATGGCCTAAAGCCGGCCAGTGCAGGAGCTAGAACACTTCCCAGTCTTAGGATCTGTTTATCTCTATGAGGAAGTTCCTCAGGAACATAGTCTGGGAGTAAGATTTCTCTGTTTCTAAATATCCTAGACCTTAGTGCTCTCTCAAATATTTCGTCAAGGGATCTCACCATAACGATCTCCAGATGTTCCAGAGGAACCAGTGGTATATCTCGTAATCGCATAAAATAACTGATATCTTTAACATGATAGTCTTACTCAAAAGAGCTTCTCTCTACCTCTTAACAACTCTTTAAGCTTACTTAAACTTATGTTAAAGAGCTTAGGACCGAAGATTACTGTTATAGACCCTGTTAAGATGAACTCAAAGACGACTATTATCATTCGTGTTAACCAAGTGACTACGGTAGCGATTTCCTTATCAATGCCCAATAAAACAAAAGTTGATACCATCGCAGCATCAAGAAATCCCGCGTTAGCGGGAACTCCGAAGGGTATATTATCAATAACACCGTACATAGGATAGGCCATGGCCAACAACCAGAAGCTCACTGAGTACCTGACAGAGCGGAAGAAAGTGTAAGGTATCATTATTCCACAAATCCACTGAATTATCAAGTTCACGAAACTTAAGACGACATTTAATCTCTTCTTCTTTATCATGTCCATTGATAGTCTAAAGGATTCAAGCGACTCTTCTATATGCTGGCGATATTTCTCTAGATGCCTCCTCTTAAGTAGCTTGATGATTTTGTCAAAAAGTTTAACTGAAAAACTCTCAAAAACCTCGATTCTGAATATCACTATACTACAGAGAATAGCTAAAGAAACGGCTAATAAGGCGAAGAGAATAGCATGGAGCAATACATCTGCTATTATTTTATATCCATTCACTATTAGGTAAGCAGCACCAAGAAATATGAAGAGGACGAATGCTACAGTACTTAATAGCCTATGAACTACCACTGTGGCTGCTGCTTTGCTTAAATCTATTCCGTAACGCCTTTTTAGGAAGGCTAACCTTATTGCCTCACCAGTTATAAAAGCAGCTGGTATTAGCATATCCCCAAACCAGCTTATCATCATGACTAAAATAGCCTCATGTAATTTCACTTCATTTGATATTATTCTCACTAGACAATACCAGGCTAGAGCATAGAAAACCATGAAACCTATATCAAATCCTATTGCAATTAAGAAATATCTCTTTTCAGATGAAGCAAATATGAAAAGAGTTCTCTCAATATCTATTATTATTATAAACATAACGAAACATATGAAGAAAACAATAGCCAACGTTAGCGGCACTATCAGTTTGAGCACTTGGGGAACTACCTGTCTTAGCGGCATCGTTTCACCGAGATCGCTGATGTTCTGAAGCGCATCAACCTTGTCTAGATACAGAGTCTCCTTCAAATAGATATATCTTAGCATATGTTAGCAAGGTCATAACTAGTTCGCGATCTTCATAGCTAAAGCGAGAAGTGTTGAGAATATCCTTTATCTGTCGAAGCCCCTCCTCAACTAAATGCCTCTTCCTATAAGCGATATCTCTTTTAACTTCGACATAGACTTTATATGGTATTAGGCCTCTGGCGTATTTCATATCAGCTTCGATTTCTGCATTATTCATTAATGAAAGCTCATAAATCAATTCATCAAGGCCAACTGCAACATTTCCAAGAGGAGGTGTACGGGCGAGTCCTTCATTTGCTATACTGCTCGATGTACTGTTCGTATGTAATGCTTCTTCTGGCGATACATATACTTGAGATGCCCTAATTTTTTTGCAACCTCCATTAGTATATACTTCTGCATAAAGTGCTTTACCTCTGTCTATTGCAATTATCCGTCTTATAGTTCCGACTACCTTTCCACCCTTATTGTAAGCTTTACATCCTATGTAGGATTTAAGCTGATCAAATTTAACTTTGGACAATCTGGTTAACCTAACGTTACTGGCGTCTCCTGCTCTCCTTCTCAGTAGTGCTTTAATCACAGAGACCATGCCTTTCGTAATAATGGGAAGGTAGAATTTCCGTTAAATGGTTCAGAAAACTAGTATATTTCAAGGGATTCTACCAATATCATGAGAAACTATTTGACTCTGTGCCATTTCTCGTGATACGTACTAAAACTAGTTATAAATATCTCCCTTGGACTTAAAAATAAAAGGAGGCGACTTACCTTCGGCGAGAGGACGACAGAGAGGTGTAGTAGAGGGTGGATGGCTTAGACTGGCTAGCATGGTTCATATTCATAATGCTCTTTGCTTACATAAGCAGGGAACTCGAGATCTATCGAATCATTAAGGAAATAGAGAGTTATATATCATTGTATAGGTATATAAGGGACAAAGCAGTAAGCACCGTTATATCCTCGTTTAAAGAGACTGCCGCTAAGGTAGGGGCTAAAATAGACACACGACAATTAGAGCAACGAGTTTCAAACTTAATAGAGTCCGTACTGATAACCCCAGAGGAAAGAGATCCGTTTGGGATAATAGCTAAACTCAAGCACGTAGTCTTAATTCAAAATGAAACTCTTACACTAGAGGTGAAGAGGTTATTACCTAAGGCCGAAACGATTGATATAGAGAACCTAAAGAACCTACTTGTAGCAGCTCACGAGCTAAATTACATCTACAAGGCAGTAGAGCATATATACAAACAGGGAAGGAGGTTCAAGAGCTTATGGCTACTGATACAGCTTCAGGCCCAGCTTCCTTTCCTGTCAGAGTACGTAAAAGCACTTGAAAGCTCTCTTGAATCCTTTAGTAAGGGATTTCCAATAGGGGATAGTGCAGGTTCAATGGTCGCAGCGCTCTTCATAAATAGACATTTGCCAAGTGGATCTGAATCTATACGGCCAGAAGAATTAGCTGAAAATACCATAGCGGTTGAGGTACCATTTAATGGTAGAAGAGTACTAGTCATAAAAGCTAAAGGACCTAGCGGAGTTACTGGGAGACTCGATGACGCCTTAGAGAGGCTGATTGTAAGGAGAGGAGAAAGGCCAAAGGTTGTAGTGACAGTTGATGCAGCTATAAAGTTTGAAGGCGAGAAGTCAGGAATGATAGTTGACGGAGTAGGAGTTGCCATAGGAGGTCTAGGTATAGAAAAGTTTAACATTGAAGAGATAACCACGAAGTATGGGATCACGTTATATGCCGTACTCATAAAAATGTCAATTCCAGAAGCTTTCTCAGTTATGAGTAAAGAGGTCGCCGACTCTATGGAGAAAGCACTTAACAGAGTTGAAGAGATAATACTTGAGAGAACAAAAGAAGGAGATACTGTAGTGTTAATTGGCGTAGGTAATACCGTGGGTGTAGTCCCTTGAGCGAAGAAAGGATGAGAGAACTTAAGAGAAAATGGATGACGCTTTACTCGGCATTAATGTTTGCAGTGATAGTAGCAATAGCATTCTTCACCTTGGCATATATCATGGATCAAAACACCTCTTACTCCTATATTATAATGCTTCTAGTATTCTTCGGAGTTTACCTGGGCACAAATCTGGCGAAGCTCGCTAGGCTCAAAATACCTAGATATAGAATCGTTAAAGTGGTCAAGTGTAAGAAATGTGGTTATGTTGAAGTGGGTGTGCCACAAAAAGGTGACTATGTCTTTAAAGAAACAGGTACATGCCCTAGATGTAAAGGTCCCATGTACATAATAAGTATTTATAGAGAGAAAGTGAGCTAAGGAGTTAGCATGAATTCATAATGACTCTTAGTTAGAGTGTCCACTTTAAGCTCATAATGTGTGATTCTGATCAATGAACCTATAAGGGAAAGCTCCATGAATGAGGGAATAAGGCTACCTCCTCCCCCGCTCCAGACTCCTGTAGCAGAGCCCGGATTTAATAAGAGAATTTCTCTCGAAGGTATTGTAACCTTCTTAACTGAGGGTACATGAGTATGACCTGATACCAACACATTGACCTTAAGCTTCGCAGCTATATTAGCTAGCTTAGCAATGTCACCTCTAGGATAGACTTGATGGCCGTGTATTAGCCCTATCTTGATATTACCTAAAGATATTACCTCTATCTCGGGAAGAGGAAGATAATCCATGTTCCCCTTAACAACCTTAACTTCTCCAATATGATTAAATAGTAATAACACATCCTTGATAACTAGATCTCCTGTACAAAGAATTAAAGAGTATTTTTCACTTATTATGTGGGACTCTATCTTTGGTGGAATTCTACTCGCTCTTGAGGGAATATGTGTGTCCCCTATTAACAATATTTTAGTCATATACATCCCTTAATTCCGATCTCTAAGAGTTGAGATGTAGAGTATTACCCTATCTTATGTTCATTTCTTTAACACTTAAATAAAAGCGGGCCCGCCGGGATTTGAACCCGGGACATCTGCGCACCCGGAGTCGCCGAGTCACTGCAGCTCCGGAGGCTGCCGCTCTATCCAGCTGAGCTACGGGCCCTCTTCTCCTGAATACATTAGATCAACTATTAAAAGCTTAACCCAGTGGTAGCCTATTCCCAAATAACGCCTTGACGTTCCTTATTGTCGCCTCTGCTACATCACATACTGAAATGTCCTTTATCTCGGCTATTTTTTCAACTACCTTAACTATGTTTGATGGCTCATTCCTTAAACCTCTAATAGGACCTAGTAAAGGAGCATCTGACTCCAGAAGTATTTCATCTAAGTCTAGACACCTAACCAGGCGCTGCTTTTGTTTAGAGTAGACTACTGAAGGGGGTATTGAGAAGTACATACCTAGCTTTCTTGCTCTCTGCACATCATCAACGCTACCATCAAATGCATGTAAGATTATCTTTGAATAGTTCAACCTTGAGAGTATATTGACAACTATCCTCCCAGCTCGCCTTGAATGTATTACCAGAGGTAAGTCTAACTTGGATGCTAATATAACCCACTTAACAAAGTTTTGCCTTTGAACTTCTCTCAATATGCTGCTCCTAATCAGAAAGTAATCAAGTCCAACCTCTCCAATAGCTACCAGCTCATCCGGAAACTGCTCTATAAACTCCATTACCTTCTTCATCTCCATAGGGTCAAGAATTGCTGGATCTAATCCCACAGATAGAAATACAAGGTTAGGGTGTTGTTCTATGATGTCTAAGGCTCTGAGAATTTCCGAGAATCTAAGCGTTGAGGTAATTATTGCTATCACACCAATATCCTTAGCTCTACTCAGTATCAACTCCCTATCCTTGTCAAAATCACAGAAATGTATGTGAGAGTGAACATCTACTAACCTCATACTTTCAGCTAAGCCAATGTAGCTACGTAAATATTATGCTTAACTCTTAACATTTTGACTCTGACACGCTGTCCTATTATTGAGCTCATATCTAAACTACTCCTCAAACCAACTATGGACACTATCCTGTTTCTAGCAATGCCAATGACTTGACCCCTTAACCATCCCTGTTCAACGACCTTAACCTTAACTACTTCATATCTCCTAAATTTCAAAGGAACCTGAACTGCCTTGTGAATACCAAAATCATCAGGTCTCAGGACTAACTTCACACCGTGAATTCTCTCTAGTTGCCTTAACTTGCTATAAAACTCTCTCCATGACATTGGCCTTATGCCCCTAGGCTTCCTTCCATATTTATGTGCCTCGTATTTTTGTATGCCAAGAGGGGGACATCTTTTACCGGCACCAATGTTTAGGGCGAATCTTATTATTTTGGGTATCTCTTGATCATTTAGTTTGGGCACCCATACAGGGGTTATTATTAGGTCTAGCTTTGTATTTTTAGCTATGTACTCAGCTATAGCCAATACTTTGTTTACATTAAACCAATTCGCATTAGCTAGGCGCCTTGCTAGCTCGGGGTTCAAACTATCAATAGATAAATTGATTCTAGTCAATCCTGCTGATTCTAAGTCCTCCACAATCTTCTCAGTTAGCAGTGGTCCATGAGTCTCCAACGATATCACTGACACCTCTTTGATATCAGAAAGAGCGTGAACTAGGTCTACTAGTTCAGGATAGGTTAAAGGATCACCTACAGTGTCTATATGAGCTTGTACCCTATCTAAGCCCTTATAGGCTACTAAGGACTTAAACCACTCAATCAGATGATCTAACTCAACTATGTACTCGCTCTGCCTGTTTCTCGAGCAAGGTCCAGCATCCACAGAACAAAATACACAACACAATGGGCAGGTGGTTATTGGTCTCACCTGTATTACGTTGGTACCTCTGTCTATTAGGCCGAACGCTATGTGACCAAGAAGTGGCCACTCTACGGGAACCTTTATTACACTTCTGTTAGCAACAATGTTACTCAAAGAGTTCTTCATACTCTTCATATTCCTCGTACTCTTCCTCAGCCTCTTTTAATACCCCATAACTTTCCTTTTTAACCGGAGGTCTAAAGAAAGCTCTGGTCTTACTCACCTCGCTCTTTTCCTTGACCTTAAGTTTTGCAAGTAGCTCCTTTCCATGGATTGTAACGTGCCTGACACCACTCAATACTTTTTTAGAAGTCAATGACTTTTCCTCCTTTACTTTCTCTCGAGAGGGAGTAGCCTCAACAAATACGCGCCTTAGTTGCAATAATTTCCAGTATTTAGTTAAGACCACTACCAATAAAGTAATTGATACTACTAGTCCAGATATGAATGGTATATCGTACTTCGTTATGACATAACCTCCAGGAAGGACCAATACTAAGCATTTTACTGTTATCTCATTGACATCTTTACCTAATCTAACGACTTCTGTCTTAACAACTCTTCCCCCAACTTTGACTGTTAATTTATAACTATCTGTCAAAAGCAATGCTTTTTCAAAGAGGAAGGAAGAGTCGAAAGTTGCTGTGGGGTACAACGTAGATGAAATGTTGTACTCAAAAGACGTGCCTTTCGACACTATAGGTTTTAATATCACTTCAGTATCAGGCACAGGCTGGTTTAAAATGTCGATTACCTTTATGTGAAAGGTTTTCAGCTTTAATACTACTAACTTATCACTTAAATCACTAAATAAATGCAATTTCTCTTTATGAACTACTACTCCGCTCCAAATTATAGCTATAGAATACTCTCCTCTAGGAAGGTATTTCCAGTATACAACTCCATTAGCATCTGTAATTTGTTCAATTCGCGTTCCGTTAGGATGTTCAATTCTTACTATGCATCCCTCAACAGCATCATCATCTAAGTCTGTTACAGTTATTCTTAACTCGTAGATCTCACACTCAACAAGAATCTCTCCTGATGACGTTAACAACTCTTCTAAGGCTCCCACTTCAACTCCTTGCCACATCAAGTGTAGTTTCAGGACTCCTCTAGGTATGTTAGAAAGTGTAATAGTTCTTCCCTCAAGAATAGTTTCTCCTTTCAAAGTCTCATCTACGGAGAATACTAGCTTTATTCCTCTCGGTACGCTTGTATCGCGAGCACCTCTCCTAGTTATGCGCAACGTAATCGTAAGCAACTCCTTAACTCTTTCTTTATAAAAATCAGGCGATGATATCGTAACATTTAATGTCACTTGTGGATAATTCTTCACTCTGACTAACATCATATAGTTGCCGTAAGGAATGTTTGTCAAATGTATACCTCCTCGTGAATCTGTGATGAAGTTCCATTTCTCACCCCACGGCGATATCACCGTAACTGTTGCATTGGTCAAGGGTATATCTGCCTCATCAACAAAGCGCACCTCAACAAAGGCCTTTAAGTTAATCTTAATGAACCGTCCTCCATTTGGATAGTGATCAAGGAGTTTCTTGTCGAAACAATAATCTTGCCAAAATACTTTAAGAGTGTATGTACCTGAAGGAAGTTGTTCGATGTATAATCTACTATGATTGAGTGTAAAGCATAACAGATCCCGGTCATCTTTGAGGATCATTAACTTTAGTTTTTTAATAGCTTCTGGAGAAAGAGGAGTACCATCATCGGTAAGTAGCTCTATGTCTAAAGGAGAAACCTCTAATACTAGACAGCTTTGTACCTTGCCATCTATTGTGAAAATATGTGTTCCACTAGAGTTAACTCTAATGAAGGATTGTTTGAGGAGAGCTGTCTTAATTTCAACATCCCCGACTTTCATGTAAGTTGCAACGATCACATAATCTCCAAAGGGTAATAAAGTGCTCACGTACCCGTCATAGTCAGCTGTTATATTATCTAACTGAGTCATAGTCTCCTGATATAGCAACTCAACTCTTGCTTGCTTTATGGGATTATTGATTACATCCACTATTCTAAACGATACCAGATTAACGTTACAGTAAGCAATCAATGTCTTATTCTCATATAAGGAGACATTGTCATTTCGATAAACTTTTATCCCTTTCCAGAAAATTTCCACCTCATACTCTCCTGCATCCAGCCCATCGAACTTACAGAGAGTAACTGTTCGATTGTACTTAGCTATCTGCTGTCTGACACTCTCTCCTCCAATCTTGCGAATTGTAACTAATGGCAAAGTTGAGGGAGGCTCAAAAAGAGCTCTATCTCCTGAGAAGTTGTATATAATCAGAGTCAAGCTGTAATGCGAATTTTGACTAAGGACAGTGGTAGATGGTATCAAAAACTGAACAAGTCCCAACGTTATAAAGATGGCTAAACAACGCACTAGCCCCATGATATATGTATTGAAAGGAGTCACTGATATGAATAACTCCTTTCTAAAAGTAATTAGGTCACTAGAATAGCCATGAGAGAGGTCACTGATATGAAGATATATTCTCTGTTAGTTCTAACTATTAAATTGATGCCCCGGCCGGGATTCGAACCCGGGTTTCCGATCGGGGTGCATCCCGAACTTCGGCTCGAAAGGCCGAGATACTTGTCCTGGCTATACGACCGGGGCCTTGTAAAAATTACACCTCAGTCATTTTTAAATCTGTCTGCCCAAAACCGCCTTACATTCAAACAGCGACTATTTCTTCCTAATTCCGAAAAGGTTTTATACTCTCAAACAAAAAAGAAGAGTTGAGTCTCGGGCCCGTGGTCTAGCGGCAGGATGCTCGCCTGACACGCGGGAGAGATGTGAATAGTAATCATCCCCGAGGCCCCGGTTCGAGTCCGGGCGGGCCCACCATCTCCTCTTCTGAGGCACATATACTAAAGTAAGAAGTATATTCTCTACTCTAAACAGTAAAACATCAGCTAACTAGTATGTCATTTTATCCTGATGGCATCTGTGTTGCACATGTCTATAACAGTAAGTCCTAATCTCCTTCTGGCATAGTTTCCTAAGTCCCTTATCTTAGTCCTCTCTCCATGACACAGTATGACCTTTTCTGGCCTTGGGGTAATTCTACGTAGATAGTTAATCAGTTGCCTTCTATCACTATGGCCAGAGAAGCCCTGAATGTTACACACGTTCATGTTGACTTTAACTAATCGCATTTTGCTGGAACCAGTCTCATGTAATAATATCTCTCTAAGCCCATGAAGTATTCTGCTGCCCAAAGTGCCTTCTATTTGATAGCTAACGAATATCAGACTATTCTTCTCATCTGGAGCTAGCATCTTCAAATACTCTATCACAGGACCACCTATGAGCATTCCAGATGTAGCCATTATAATGCACGGTCCAATCTCAAGCGCCTCCTCTCTCTTGCTTGGGCTATCAACGATAACGAACTCTTCAGAGGTGAATGGATTTTCTCCTTTGTAAATTCTCTCTTTAACACTTTGAGATAAGTATTCAGGGAACGTTGTGTGGATCGCTGTTGCTTCTTGAATCATCCCCTCCAAATAGACGACAGTCTCTAAGAGTTTCTTACTCCGTATTCCTTCGTTAATTACCATCATTATCTCTTGCGCTCTTCCAACAGCTAGAACTGGGATTAGTACCTTTCCGCCGCGCTCAAGAGTTTTATTAACCATTGTTATGAATTGCTTCTCTGTTTCATAACGTGGAGGCATTATGTCACTAGCACCACCATAGGTGCTTTCCATAATTAAGGCCTCAACCCTCGGGAATTTGTAGTCGGCACAATTCAACAGCCTAGTTCGCTCAAACTTAAAGTCTCCTGTATAGACTATATTGAACAATCCCCTGCCTATGTGTAAGTGGACTATAGCTGAGCCTAGTATGTGTCCAGCATCGTGGAGAGTTAGTCTCACGTCTGGAGTTATGTCAGTGACTTCGCCATATTTGAGAGTTATCGTGTGAGTTATTGCCTCAGCTATAGACCTCTTATCATAAGGCACTATTTTGCCCTCTTTCACTCCAACTTCTAGATAGTCATCGTAGAGCAACTTCATTAGATACATTGTAGGCTCCGTAGTATAGACAGGACCCTTATAGCCGTACTTAAAGAGGAATGGCAAGAAACCACAGTGGTCTAGGTGAGCATGTGTAATCACAACAGCGTCTAAGCAGTCTATGTCGAAATCTGATAGATCTAAGAAGGGATACTCATCCATTGGATAAGCTGGCTTTATGCCAATATCAAGCAATATATTACTCTCAGGTGTTTGTACTAAGATAGCACTTCGACCAACTTCTTGAAATCCTCCAAGCGCTACTATTCTAACCCTGCTATCCTTGAAGAATATAGAGCGATGAATTCTGACTCCTACGTCTCTTAGGAACCTGATCCTCTCTTCGCTCTTGCTTCTGAATAGTTCCCTCACCTGATATATGGTTGCTGATCTGAGGGGTGGAGTACGAACAACTCTAGGTCTCCACAAAGTTCTAGAGATAATTTGCTTCAGAGTTTGTCCCTCTTTACCTATAACGTAGCCAGGTCTCTTAGCCTCTATCTCGACTTCACCAGTGTTGTGATCAAAGTACATGTTAGTTATCTCTGCCTCTGGAGGGACTATCTCACTAATTATCTTTCTAGCTTCTGTCTCTTTCATTCTGACACCAGGATCCGCTCTAATGACAACTCTCTTCTTAAGCGTCTTGACTATGCTCTTAATTAGATCGTCTCCTCTTTCAAGTAGCACTAAGGGATTAGCCGAGTATATTGCTATCTTGGGCCCTTCAAACTCTATCTTAGTTATGCCAGCCTCTCTCGGTATGTTATTTAATATTGTCTCTCTAATACTGACTATTATTTTGTCTATTGACATGTCTACATCATCTCTTAGTTATATTCTCTTCATGATCTCTCTAACTTCTGAATCAGTCAAAATCTTCGCACCCTTTCTAGTTACCACTGCTACATCAATGCCCTCTCCACTTCCTGTGTCTCTCATTATGGCTGAGCGAACGGCTTTAATAGCTAGTGGTATGGCCTCATCTGTGGTCATCTCCTTGCGATAACTCTCTTCAAGTATACCAATAGCTACGGGATATCCTGAACCCGTAGCTGTATATGGCTCCTTAGTGATAGTACCGAACCAATCAACATTGTAGAGTACAATCCCCTCAACATCATCAACGCCTCCCAGGAGCATATGAACGATTAATATGGAGGGCCTAGAATTGAATAGTATGTTAGATGCGAGCGTGGCTAGGGACTTTATGCTAATGGGTCTCTCTTTCTCGTACCTATACAACTTAGCCTCTACTCTTAAATTATCAATGAGTCTCTGAGCGTCTGCCACTGCTCCAGCCACAGTAGCAGCGACATGCTCATCTATCAAGTATATTTTCTTGCCACGTTTGTGAGCTATGTAATAACCAGCAGTGACTCTTCTATCTGTAGCTAACACCACTCCATCAGCACATGTTATTCCTATGGTAGTAGTCCCTTTCAAATACTTCTCACGTATTTCTTTCGCGAGCTCTTCTAACCTCTTTACATCCATTACAGGAAACCTTTTCCCCATTATGTTGCTCCACATCGCCATTTCAAACACTTCCAAGTGTTACTTGATTAGCTTCACCAAAAACTCCGAGTATGGAGATGAGCATCTCCATATAAAAATCTATCGATGCACAAATTAAACCCCTAAAAGACTAGTAAAATAGAAATGAGGAGACTCAAACGTCTAGTGACTTTAGTGACCGAAGCTCAAGCTACGAAAGGTAGTAAGTTCTCAGTAAAGATACATGAGTTATGTAGGAAGTGTAAGTTCTATAACGCCTGCGTAGGGAAGTTGAGAGAAGGTCTAGTCTACGAAGTGATAAGGATACGTGGTATCGCACATGTGTGTCCATTAATTAAAACGAAAATGGTAGTTGTTGAGGTAGTCGAGACACCTAAACCCGTAGGCCTTACGTCTAGGATCGTAGCGAAGGGTCTTGTGCTGACTTACAGAGCTATAGATTGTCACAAGAGTACATGTCCTTATTACAAATACTGTGTTGTTGAGGGTCTTAGAGAAGGTGAGAAGATAGTTATCGAAGATGTCCTAAATAACTCTATTAAGTGTCCTAGAGGTTTAAATATTAGGCTTGTTTCTGCTCGGAGGCTTGCTGCTTTTGAAGAGGTATGAGTGTAATGAATTTCACTGCTTTCACTTCAGGGATGTACCTTTGTATATCACGAGCTATACCTCTTTGAAGAAGTCCTATCCTCTCATGTGAAAGTACATCCTCAGGAAGCTCTATCTCAATCACATTGTTATCAAGGAGCCTGACTACTAGTTTACTTCTATCAATCCTAGGAATCCATCTATGCGTTAACTCAAGTGCCTTCTCCTCAATTGTCTCCAATCTCTTAATAACCTTAACTCTATACACTATAGTTCTCCCAGCTAAGGGATGGTTAAAATCTAAAACAACACGCCCCCCTCCAACGCTCCTTACTATGGCTCTTCTTCCATCGATTTCAACTTGCATATTAACACGAGGGATTATACCCCTCATAGACAACTCTCTTGCCGGTATGACTCTGACCTTCTTAGGGTCTCTCTTACCAAATGCTTTCTCAGGAGGGATCTCAATTACTCTCTCTTCACCCACTTCGAGCTTTTCGAGTTCTTCATCTAATCCCTTTAAGACCCACCCCTCACCTACTATTACGAGTTCAGGTTCATACAATCTACCCTCCTCAAATATGTTAGCTTTCTTCGCTTCTTCTTCAATATTTGTACTTATGACTCTGTCTTCCTCCTTGACCTTGGCCACATACGATATTAGTACAAAATCCCCCTTCTTGAGCGGCATTTTGTCACCGATGTACCGTGTCTTTAGTGAAAGTAACTGCTACCATCTGCTTATTAAGCTTTTTTAATCTTGACATTCTACATGGATGAGAACTTATACATAGAATGTCAGTGGAGGTTCATTTCTTCATGACTCAGCGCAGGTCAGTCTCTTCATCCGTAGGTGTATTACACTGACGAACGTAATAAGTCTTACTCAACAGCCTTTGACTCCTCAGTCAGCGCCTCCTGCCTCTTCATCTCTATTTTTATAAGTCTAGTTATATAGCCAGCTATCCTATTCCTCGTCCTCTTAGACTTTATGTTGGTGAGCTCTTGAACTACCCTTTTATTATGCTCAAAGTCTGGCTTAAATCTGTCTCTATATAACTCGAGTAACTCCCTTGCAGTCCTCTTTATGAAAGCAGGCCTAACTTTACCCACTCATACCACCCTTTAGACCTACCTAACTAGGAGAAAGCGTGCTTAATAATATTACTGTCACTAAGCTAACTCTTTATATATTTTTGAGAATAAATAAACACAAAGGTGAAAGCAATGAAAAGGGTTAGGGAGAGGGAGATACCGTTAGCACCTATTGACAGAATACTACATAAGGCGGGTGCAGAGCGCGTAAGCGACGAAGCTATAAGAGCTTTAAGAAATCTCTTGGAGAGATTAGCTGAAGAAATAGCTAAAGAAGCGCTCGAAGCAGCAAAACATGCAGGTAGAAAGACAGTAACTAAGGACGATATTGAGTTCGCTATGAGAAGAATCTTTAAGACAACGCAGATTTAACAAAGTGAATGAATTGCAATCTAAGTCCTGGTAACACGTTACCAGGCTGGGATAACTGTTATGAGATTGATTTTTCCGATAACGTTACCCCTAAACTACGTGCTAATCAGTAAAACCCTTTAATATATCAACATCAAACTCATGAATTTCTTTACTGAAAATAAACATGTTTTTAGTTAACTGTTGTATAAACTTGAATGTGAAAAAAGTTTAAATAGAAGCACAAACCCTTCATTCACGGAAAGGGGGTCTACTATGGCAGCCTTAGCACAATTAGGAGGCGTACCCGTTCTTATACTGAAAGAAGGAACCACCAGAACTACTGGAAGAGACGCTATTAGGCAAAACATAATGGTAGCCAAGGCAATAAGCGAGGCAATTAAAACAACGCTAGGACCCAAAGGTATGGATAAAATGCTAATTGATAGCCTTGGCGACATAACCGTAAGCAATGACGGAGCAACGATTCTTGACGAGATAGATGTTCAACACCCAATAGCTAAGTTACTCGTAGAGATATCAAAGGCTCAAGACGATGAAGTAGGGGATGGTACGACAACTGCCGTGGTACTGGCTGGAGAACTTCTAAAAGAGGCAGAGAGACTTCTCCTCAAGAACATTCACCCAACAGTCATAATTTCAGGCTTTAGAAAGGCTGAAGAAAAAGCTCTTGAAGTGCTTAAGAAGAAAGCAGTCAAAGTTGATCTAGAAGATTTCGAAACTCTAAAGAAAGTGGCTATGACCGCTATGCACGGCAAAGCCGTTAGTGGTGTCAGAGAACACCTAGCAGAAATAGCTGTTAAGGCCATTAAACAGATCGCTGAGAAGCGGGGAGAAGAGTGGATTGCCGACATCGATTACGTCCAGTTAATAAAGAAGCAAGGCGGAAGTTTAAGAGACACTCAGCTAGTTTACGGAATCATAATCGACAAGGAGGTAGTTCATCCAGGGATGCCGAAGAGAGTTGAAAAGGCCAAGATAGCACTCCTCAACTGTCCTCTTGAAGTTGAAAAGACAGAGATTGACGCTGAGATAAGAATCAGTGACCCAACCCAAATGCAAGCCTTCTTACAGGAAGAGGAGAGATTGCTCAAGAAGATGGTTGATAAGATTGCTTCTATTGGTGCTAATGTTGTATTTTGTCAAAAGGGTATTGATGATATGGCTCAACACTTCTTAGCTAAGAGGGGTATTTTAGCTGTTAGGAGAGTTAAG
>Ga0180302_10000178_pt1 | contig 26726 bp, 23 predicted proteins | sample GuaBasSediGuay17_FD_121794 | JGI IMG/M metagenome (GOLD analysis project Ga0180302, IMG submission 121794) | Subseafloor sediment microbial communities from Guaymas Basin, Gulf of California, Mexico - Guay17, Core 4571-4, 12-15 cm | ecosystem: Environmental > Aquatic > Marine > Hydrothermal... | reverse complement strand
GGAGGGTTTTAGCTTGAAGTATAGGCTCATGGACATACTGGCATGCCCCATGTGCAAGAAGGCCCCTCTCAAGCTGTTGACCCTCAAAGTCGAGGATCGAGAGCCTCCTCCAACAGTGCCCTCAAAGTGCCGCTTCTACTGCGCTTGGAAGAAGGGCGACGTCGACGAAGTCAAGCCGAGTGATGAAGATTGTAGAGAGTGCTTCTCCAAGGAGATCGTAGAGGGAGTTCTCCTATGTGATGGATGTGGCAGGTGGTACCCCATAATAGATGAGATCCCCTACATGATGCCCGATGAAATCAGGTTGAGCTACTTAGACGTGAAGGAGCAGGAGCTAATGTTTATGAGGAGGTGGCTGGACTTACTCCCAAAGGAGGTTGTTGAGGAGGGCAAGCCCTTCAACGCTGAGAGCTTAAAGGAGCTTAAGGAATAGGCTGGTCGCCTTGCTCGAGAAGCTATTGAAAGCATTGGGCGTCTACGGCCTCTACAGGAAGTGGCTTGAGAACAACGTGAAGTCTAGGCCGCTTCCTCAACACATAGGGGTCATACTCGACGGGAATAGGCGTTGGGCTAGAAATAAGGGTGTAACGCTCGAGGAGAGCTACAGGATAGGGGCTAGGAAGGTGGAGGAGCTCCTTGAGTGGTGTGTTAAGCTGGGCATCAAGACCTTGACGGTCTACGTGTTCTCCACTGAGAACTTCAAGAGGAGAGTCGACGAGGTCCAAGCAGTTATGAGGGTCGCTGAGGAGACCCTTAAGAGGGTCGCAAACGACGAGAGGCTCCACAAACACGGGATAAGGGTGAAGGCCATAGGGAGGACGTGGCTCCTACCACCCAGCGTCCAAGAGCTGCTCAAAGAGCTTGAGGCTAAGACCTCGAGCTATTCAAACCACTACTTGAACATAGCCATAGCGTACGGCGGAAGAGCTGAGATCATAGACGCCATAAAGCAAGTGGTTGGGCTCGTAGCTAAGGGCGAGATAAGTCCCGACGACATAAGCGAAGAGGTCTTCGAAAAGTTCCTCTACACGTCACACCTCCCCAACCCCCATCCAGACCTCATAATAAGGACATCAGGCGAGGAGAGGTTAAGCGGCTTCCTGCTGTGGCAATCGGCTTACAGCGAGCTCTGCTTTCTAGACGTGTACTGGCCCGACTTCAGGTACATAGACCTGCTCAGAGCCGTCAGGACATACCAGAAGAGGCAGAGGAGGTTTGGGGTTTGAGCCTGAGCTTTTAAGCCTCCTGAGATCGCCTTGGTTTAAGCTTCGCTCGACGCGCACTCCGCGCATATGACCTTCTTCCTGAAGATCCCCTTTACCTTAGCTACGCAGTTCCTACACACAGTCCTCCCGCACACTGAGCACTTGTATATGTGTCCTTTGCAAGCAGTCGACCCACATATATCGCAGGTGTAGGAGTGGCTTGGGCATAGAGTGGCGCCGCAAACACTGCAAGTATGCATCTCCTCTCTAGTGCAGAAGGATCTCCCACATGTCTTGCAAGTCCAGCTGTGCTCTTTACACACCACTTCACCGCACTCTGCGCATACTATGGCGCAGGACTGGCATAGAGGTTCGTCGCACACCGAGCACCTGTCAGCCTTAGCCTCGCATATGGTTCTCGAGCAGTCCTTACACTTCATGACGTGGGTCTCGTAGTGCTCCTCGCACAGGCTTACACCACATATCGGACATATCTTAATGTGATCTGAGCAGTAGGCCACCTCATCTCCGCATAGAACACATCTCTTAACGCAGTTGGGGCAGAGAAGGGACTCGCACACTTTACACCTAGATGGAGGCTCCCTAGCGCACATGGTCTTCATGCAGGACTCGCAGGACCAAGAGTCCTTCGTGCACACGTGAGCACCGCAAATCTGACACTCAACGGCGTGAGACACGCAGACTGGATTGAAGCAGATCTCGCATATCAGAAGAGTTGAGGGATCCTTGATTTCGACCCCACATATGGAGCAGCTTCCATAGGAGCCTCTGCCATTAACAGCATTCCACCAAGCGCCTATCTCCTTAGATGCCCCCCTACTTGACAGGGATATCTTAGCCTTGTACACTGGGATCCACGTGAGCTGGAAGCTTGTTATGGAAAGCTCATCCTCTTCAGGCTGCACCACTACAGACTTGACGTCGAACTTCTTCAAGGACTCTACCTTGCGCTTGACCTCCTTAACCCTCTCTCTATGCTCAAGCTCTAAGTTATGCCTCTTCTCGCCTAGAGACCTTATCTGGGCGTTTATCTTGATCATCTCGTTCCTAATGCTCTCCAGCTTGCTCCTCCTAGACTCAAGCTGCCTTGTGAGCCTCAGCGTGGACTTGCCTTGACGCTTAGCCTCTTTGATCTGAGCTTGTATCTGCTCGTACTCAAGCATGATAGCGTTGTACTGGTCGCTAAGCCTCTGAAGCCTCTCCCTATACCTCTCCACGGCCTTGTCTATCTCAGAGAGCGACTCAATGAGCTTCTCCTCTAAAGCCCTCTCCTCACTCTGCTCTATCTCAGCTATCTCCTTCAAGCACTCAGCCATGAAGGCCTGTCTATCGCTCGAGAGAGAGTACTTGCCGAGCTTCTTGCTGTAGAAGACGACTCTAGCGAGCTTCGTAGCGGCGTAGGCTATGAGCTCCTCCCTTATCTTCTTGACCGTCTTGGAGTCCGATATGTTGAAGCAAGCCCTATGATAGTAGCCCAGCTGAGGAGGAGATGTGAGGAGTTCTGTGGAGGTGGCTTCGCTCAAGCTCACACCATAAGCCTCAGTGCTATCCCAATTGATCTCTCCAGCCTCAGCACCTATCGGTATAAGCCTCTGAAGAGAGTCTGAGTACTTGAGGTTGGGGTTGGACCTCTCGATGTTAGCCTCGACCTCGCAGTAGAGAGCTGGCATGTACGTCAGCTCAACGGAGACGAGGTCGACGTCCACGCCGGTTACGTGGCTCCTCAGCTTAGCCAACACGTCTACCTCACTAACCTCCACCGGCAGGAAGACCTGCGGTAACCCTAAGGCTGAGACAGGCTGCTTCTGGAGTTTGCTGACCTCGCGAGTAACAGTCTTCGAGAGCCTCTCGAGGGACCGCGCTGCAACCCCCTCACCCGGCTTAACCGCGTAGTCTAGAGGATTGAAGCCCTCCCCTCCATGCTTAGTCTCACGAGGCCTAATCCTGACGACTATGGGTATCCTCTCAACAGCCTCTCCAGTTATGACCGCCTCGCCGCTCTCAAGCCAAGCTATCTCGTTCTCCCACTCCTTATCTAAGCCACCGCTCTCAAGGGCTATCCTCATGTCGTTGGGATCGGTGAGTCTATGTATTATCCAAGTGCCCACAAGCCCCCTAACAGTCGTGTCGAGGAGCTGAGGCCTTTGAGTTATGACTATGAGGCCAGCTCCAAACTTCCTACCCTCCTGAGCAAACCTCCTTATGATGTCAGTGGTCTTACTCCTCTCTCTACCAGCAAACCTGTGAGCTTCGTCTAGAACGCAGTAGAAGGGCTTAAGCCTCCCCTCAATAACTGCTTGAAAAACCCTCTCCAATATCGAGGCCACGAGCTCTATCTGCTCCTCCTTCAAGAGGCCCCTTAGGTTTACTATGGTGCACTGCCCCGGAACCACTAGGTCCTCAGGCTTAGCAGTCTCGAGAACGTCTAGGGGTAAGTCGGCTCCTGGGTTTATCTTGGGGTTTCCGAACTCAACGACGTTGTCGGCGTAGGACCTAGGGTAGACGTTGAACCCCTCAGAGGAGACGTCCCCCATGACCTTCAAGCTCGAGTACTCACCGTGGACATCTATTATCAACGTCGGAATGCCCTTCTTTATGAACTCCTCTATGACAACCCCAGCCGTATAGGACTTCCCAGAGCCCGGCTTGCCGACTATGAATATCCTGCCGAGCTTCCTTATTGGAAGCCATATCTTGCAGTCTATGCTCTTAAGCTTGCCTAGGTATATCCCCTTAGAGGGGTCTGCGCTCAGCTTTAAGGCCTTCCTCACGTCCTCCTCCTTAGCCATGAACACCTGGCTTCCAGGGTTAAAGGGAAGCCTAGGGCCCTGCCCTACTACGAAGCACTCAGCGTAGACCCCATCATTAGTCCTGTAGATCTCCTTTATAGCACACACGTAAGGCTTCCCGTCATGTATGACCTCGAGGAAAGAGTTCCTCCCAACTTCAGCTGACAACACCCTCATCTTAAAGCTATTCGTAGTCGTCTTGCCCTCTATTACCCCAACCGCCTTAGCCTGCTTAGCCTCCACTACACTCCCCAGCCTACTACTAACTTAAGAGCTCTGATACTTAACCATGAGGCTTAGGCCGTAGATATCCTTTAAGAAGCCTCAAGCCCCACAGAGCTGAGGTGACAGAGAGAGGGCTTTGCTTCAGCTATTTAAAGCTCTGCGTGGCTGGAAATACTTATATTGAGAGCTCAAGTTAAAGGTGCGATGAGCAAGGGGCTCTAAGCTATGGCGTGGAGAGGGCGCCTACTAGGCCTAGCCATACTGGCTTGCTCCATAGCCTTCATGGTCTTCTACATCTGGCTCCTCTTCCTATCACCTGAAGAGTGGCAGTTTTGGGCTTTAAGAATCCCAGTAGCAGTTATAGTGCTTGCAGCTGTTGGTGTTGCTGCTTGGATAGGCTACACCATGGCGTCGACACCGCCACCCAGAGTCGTCGAGGAGAGAGAAGGCTCAACGCAGCACGTGGAGGCTAGGACCTAGAGTCGTCCCAGTACATCCTAGTCCTAATGTAGGTCTTCTCGGCTTCGAGTATGTCTAAGTAAAGAGTACCATCACCCCTAGCGTCTTTGGAGAGTATCCTAGAGGCAACTTGAGGACCTACACCGCGAGCGGCTAGAACCATGACGGCCTTCTTCCCATAGGTCAAGACCAAGCCCGCTGACATCTGGTACTTCCTCAAGGCCTCGGACTCCTCCTTGCTAAGCTTGCCTGAAAGCCTCTTCTTCAGTATCTTCTCAATCTTGTCGTCCCCTGGCCAAGTGACGGCTATGTACCTAGCCCCGCACTTAGGGCACTTCAAGTCGTCAGGCACGTACTTAACCCTCCTCGTGGTCGACCACCCTCCACAGTACATGCACACGAGCTTCACCGTCCTCTCCATCAGCCTGTCGGCCACGGCCTCAGCTATGGTCTTGCCAAGAGGCTGAGCGTACTCGAGCTCAAGTGGGACGTACTTGTTCAGTATAGGCATGGCTAGAGGTGAAGCCGTGCCTTCACGCTCAACCCAAACCACCTCCACCTCCCCGCTTTTAATCATGCTTAGGGCACGCTTCAAGCCTGAGACGTCGAACTTGTCTATCAGGACCTCCATCCTAGCAGCTCTGTCAACAACTGTGCCTAGCAGGAACTTGTACGCCTTGGAGAAAAGCCTCACGTTAGCGTCCTTCTCCACGACGCCCATCCTCTTAGCCACGTGGAACAGCCTCCACAAGTAGACGTCTGAGGACGCCATGAGGTTGCCCACTAGCTCCTCCACGTCATCTGAAGTGAGGCCCTTGAGGACGTCAGCCACGAAGCCAGCCCTAATCCTCCTAGGGGACAGCAACAACACTCTGTATTGGTCAGACCTGTAGTTAACCTTCAACGCCAGCGAGCTGCTGAGCATGGCTGACAGCAGTAGGCCTAAGAGCTCATTGGCCTTAGAGCCCAAGCACGAATGAACAACTACGTAGCTTCCAAGCCCCTCAACTACGATCCTCTTATCGTGCGGTAGAGGAACACCCGACTCTAAGTGGTCGATGACCTCTCTAATAGCTCTCTCACGAGCTCGACTAGTTAAGGGATAATGTGAGAGGGCTAGCTCAGGCATTAAGCTCTTGGTACGCAGCTCCTCAATCCTCCTCCTGATAGAGCCCACTTCGAGGGCTACCTCAAGAGGCACTGGTATGAGCTCCCCCTCCCAAGCAGGTATCGCGCCTAGCAAGTCGCTTGAGGGCTCCACGTAGACCTTAAACTCCTCGACGCCTACAGGCCTCCAAACCCTACCTCCAAGTATGAAGCTCGAGGTGTTGTCTAGCTTGGTGGCAACGAACTCCTCATCTAGAGTTCCCACCTTACGCCTCTCAGGTAGAGCTACTACATCGAACTTCTTGACGTCCGGTATCATGGAGAGGTTTTGGAAGTAGTAGTCTCGAGTAGCTGACCCCCTCCACTTGATTTGAGAGCCTCTAACTCTAACGACACCTCTATCCTCTAGGAACTTGACTACCTCCATGAAGTCGTCGAACGACAGGTTCCTGTAGGGGTATGCCCCCTTAACCGTGTTGTACGCCTCCTCTAGGCTTATGGAGCCCTCGTCGACCACGAGGCCCACTACTTGGTGAGCTAATACATCTAGAGCACACTCGTGGACGAGGATCTCCTCTAAAACCTCGTTTACAGCCCTCTTAGCTAGGACGGCGGACTCCAAAAGGTCATCCGACGTGTAGGAGATAACGAGGCCCCTAGCCACACCCCCAATCCTGTGGCCAGACCTACCAACTCTCTGGACTAGGGGTGTGGACTGCCTCGAGGACATAAACTGGACTATGAAGTCCACAGTTCCCACGTCTATCCCAAGCTCAAGCGACGACGTGCATACCAAGGCCTTCACATTGCCGCTCTTAAACCCCTGCTCAGCTTGTATCCTCTCATCCTTTGAGAGAGAGCCGTGGTGGGCCCTCACCTTCAGCTGCGGGTAAGCCATTGCTAGGCGAGATGCAAGCAGCTCAGCAGCCTCTCTAGTATTCGTGAACACGAGTACGCTCTCGTGCTCCATTATCTCACGGGCTATCTCAGCTATGGCTGAGGCCACTTGAGGATTTACTTGAAGCTTGGAGGCCAGCTCCTCAGCTTCATCAGCTGGAGAGTCAACTGCAATAACCATCTCCCTAGGAACGGGGACGTGGACGACCTCGACTTCTCCATCGCTCCCGGCCAAGAACTCCTTGACGACTCCTATGGAGCCCACAGTAGCTGAAAGCCCAATTCTCTGGAGTGGGCGCTTAGTGAGCCTCTTAAGCCTCTCAAGAGCGACTGAAAGCTGGACACCCCTCTTGTCGCCTACGAGCTCGTGAATCTCGTCCACTACGACCCACTTAACGCTTGAAAGCCTCCTCCTCATGACCCTGCCAGCTAAGAGCGCTTGGAGCGTTTCAGGAGTTGTTATCAGCATGTCCGGTGGCTTGAGAGCCTGCCTCCTCCTCTCATGTTGGGGAGTATCTCCATGCCTAACCTCTAAAGTCAAGCCCAAGCTGCTAGCTAGGCTTGAAAGCCTCTCCCACAAGTCCCTATTTAGAGCTCTAAGCGGCGTAATGTAGAGGGCCAGCACGCCTTCAAGGCCTTCACGAAGTGACCTCTTCAGCTTGAGCATTAAGTCGAATACCGGGAGTACAGCAGCCTCAGTCTTCCCTGTACCCGTTGGAGCTACTATGAGCACACTTCTCCCAGATAGTATCAAGGGAATAGCTCGCTCTTGAGGTTCAGTCGGCTCGCTAAAGCCTAGGCTGACAAGCTCTCTCCTAACATCTTCACTTAATAGGTCAAAGGAGCTCTTAGCCATAGCTTTAACCTATCCTCAACCAACATAACTCGGAAAGCTTTAAATCGATTTCTCGGTAATACTGAGGTCATGAGCTCATTCAACTCCTTCGTAGCGAAGTACGGGAAGTACGTTGAGAATGAGCTCTTAAGCTTCTTAGAGGCTAAGGAAAAGGAGGCTGGTGATGAGAGGCGTAGGAGAGTTGTGGAGGAGATCAAGAGCTTCACGTTGGGAGGAGGCAAGAGGATTAGGCCTTCACTCATGATTTTAGGCTACGCGGGTTTTAAGGGAACTGCTGATAACCGCATAGTTAAGGCCTCGATATCCATCGAGCTCGTCCACTCATACCTCCTCATGCACGACGACGTGATGGATAGAGATGAACTCAGGAGGAATAGGCCAACAGTCTGGAAGGTGTTTAAGGATCTTCACGAGGAGAGCTATGGACCTGAAGACTCAACTCACTTCGGGTACAGCATGGCGATAATAGCCGGAGACCTAGCAGCAGCCTACGCGGTTCAAGCACTCATAGCCTCAGGCTTTGAGTACGACGTCGTATCTAGAGCTATAGCCTTAATGCAGGACGTCATCGAGAAGACGGGGTACGGGCAGATACTAGACATGACGCTGGAGAAGGAGCCCCTAAGCTCCGTGAAGGAGGAAGACGTCTTGGAGGTGCACAAGCTGAAGACAGCGGTCTACACGATTGAGGGCCCCCTGCTCCTAGGAGGCACCTTAGCTAGAGCTGAGAGTTCAACAATGGATGCCTACTCGAGGTACGCCATACCGGTCGGCATAGCCTTTCAGCTTCAAGACGACATACTTGGAGTCTTCGGGGACGAGGCTGTAGTGGGGAAGCCTGTAGGGTCAGACATTAGGGAGGGCAAGAGGACACTGCTCGTCGTAAAGGCATGGGAGAGAGCAACTCCCGAGCAGAGGAGAGTTTTAGAGAGAACTCTCGGCAATAGGTATGCCCCTAAGGAGGACGTCGAGGAGGTTAAGGAGATAATAGTATCCACAGGGGCTTACGACTACGTGAAGAGGCTCGCCATGGACTACGCCTCTAAGGGCGTTGAGGTCCTTGAGGAGGCCAACGTGGCCTCTGACGTCAAGGCAGTCCTCAGGGATTTAGCTAGGATGGTGGTTGAGAGGGTTAAATAGCTCAGCTTTCCTCGTAGACTATTCTCCCCTCACCTATAGCCATCTTAACTCTACCTTCGAGAGTAAATGGGTCGCCGTCCCAGAGCACCATGGAGGCAATTTTGCCTGGCTCAATGGAGCCTAGATCCGATAGCCCTAGTATCTGAGCGCTATTGGCGGTTATGGTGGATATAGCCTTAGCCCTACTGAAGCCAAACCTTAAGAGGAACCTCAACTGCAACATGAGGTTCCTCTGCAAGGTAACTGGGTGGTCGCTCATGAGTGCAAATAGGGGCTCGGCCTCGACTATCAGCTTAACGTTCCTCCAGCTCTCATGTTTAAGCTCAGTCTTGTAGGCGAAGGCGTCTACAGGTCCGTAAACCACCGGCACGTTGAGCTCTCTAAGCCTCTTAAACACCTCTAACGTGTGGACATCGCACGCGTGCTCTACGGTAACCCTCAAGTTGAACTCGGACTTCAGCTTGAGCAGAACGGCGATGTCATCCTCCTTGTGCACGTGACACCTCAAGACCTCCTCACCTCTCAAAGCTTTGGCTAAAACCTCCTGTTGAGGAGTGAGCTCGTCGACATCCTTCTTGCCCTTCTCCACGAGCCTCAGCGCCTTCAAGGTATTCGTGAGCTCCTCCCTGAGTATGGCGACAACACCCATCCTAGAAGTAGGCCTCTTACCCTTCCAGCTACTAGTAGACCGCGGGTTATAGCCTAGGGCAACCTTGAGGCCAGCATGCTTGACGAAGGCCTTGTCCACACAGTCCTCGAAGTTCTTCACGACAGCAGCCCTCCCACCAACTATGTTGCCGCTTCCAGGGAGTACACACGAGTATAGGACTCCATGCTCCACAGACTCCTTGAAGGCCTTGTCGTCCATGTAGATGGAGTCTAGGGCGTCGGCCAGCGCAACTATGGACTCAAACGTCTCGTTAGACTCCTCCTCACCACTAGGCTCTCCGCTCCTAGCCATGCCTATGTGGCAGTGGGGGTCTATAAAGGCCGGGGTCACGACGTCAGCCTCACCTATGAGCTCGCCCTCTCGCCCACCAACGCTTACAACCCTGCTTCCATCGAAGTTTACGTAGCAGTTCTCCAGGAGACCTAAGCCCGTGTAGAGCTTCTTAGCGTAGATAGACTGCATAACTCAAGTTAAGCTTCGAACAGCTTATAACGCTAGCTAACAGACGTTTTAGTGGGCCGTGATGTGGGTTAAAAGCGATGAAGGGTGATTGGCTCTACCATGCTGAGCCCAATTCCACCAATAAGAGCTGACTGGCTTAGAGCCAAGCTGGTTGAGGAGGCTTCTAAGCGCAGAGTCGTCGTGGCCATAGGGATAGGCCTTGAAAGGGAGGACTACCCCGAGAAGGTGTGTAGAGACGTCCAGAGAGCTGTTGAGAGCGGAGTTGCTGAGGTCAGAGTTGTAGGAGACAAGGAGGCCATTGAGAGAGCGCGTAGAGTGTACAGCGACATCAACGCAGTAACCTCAAGATACCCCGAAACCGAGCTCGTGAACATGCTGGTCAACGGAGAAGTGGATGCAGTAGTTAGAGGAACTCTCTCCGCTAGGAAAGTCATAGCCGAGCTCAAGAGGGCCTACACTCTAGAGAGGCTTCACAGAATAGGCATGCTCGAGACGTATAGCCACGAGGCGTTCTTCTTCGCCCCCGTCGGCATAGACGAGGGCAACGACCTCCACGACAAGGTCAAGCTGGTGGAGGGAGGGCTAAGGCTCCACAGAGCTCTAGGGCTTACGCCGATAGTAGCTGTGCTGTCAGGAGGCAGAATAGAGGACTACGGTAGAAGCTCTGAGGTCGACGAGATGATGGATCAAGCTGAGGAGCTGGTCAAGCAGGTCAGGGAGAGGTTCGGCGTAGAAGCCTACCATCAAGGCATACTAATAGAAGACGCTGTCAAGAGAGCGACGTTGATAATAGCTCCTAACGGAATTGTGGGCAACATAGTGTTTAGAGTGCTAACCCTCATAGGTGGAGGAGGAGCCTTTGGGGCCCCGGTCGTAGACCTACTGCCAAGGGTCTTCGTCGACGTCTCGAGGGCGATGAGCAACTACTTCGACTCCATAGCCCTCTCAGCAGCCCTAGCAAACTTAGCCTCAACTCTCTGAGCCTCAGCCATAGATGCAAGCTTTGAGAAGCAACTCTCTATGTCGTATATCCACCTGCCCTCACGGAACAGCTCGTAGGGTAGAGCTCTACCCCTAGAGTTCTCGATGTCCAAGAAGAGCTCCCTAAACTCCTTCAGCAACCCTAGGCTTCGAAGCTCATCCAAGCAGCTCATGAACATGGAGAACTCCTTGAACGGCATGGCGCAGCCCAAGAGTATGGAGGGTGAGGAGTCCACTTGATAGTAAGTGTAGCTGTAAGCTATGGGCTTCCTGTTGAGGGCCTTTATGAAGCCCTCTAAGCACGAGAGCTTTGAGAAGCGCAAGTCTATAACGCCCATGCAGAGGTTCTGGAGGGGTACATGAACCCAGTAAGGCCTCACAACCTTGACGAGCCCTCTCTTCACCACGTGGTTCTTGAAGTGGTAGCCCATGTCTTGAGGAGTTACTCCAGCAACACTCGCCATGCTCTTCAAGGAGGTGAAGATGTCGAGCTCCAAGTGGTGAAGTATTAGGAGGTCAAGCCAGTCTATCTTAGCAGTGCCCGCCTGCTCATAGCCTAAGGCTAAAGCCCTAAACTCAAAGCCGCTATCATCAGCTCGCTTCACGACGTCATCGACGAGCTCCTGCCACCTGTAAACCCACTGGTGAGAAGCGAAGTCATACCACTCAAAGCCCATAACCACGTTGTTAGGCGACGAAGTGAAGTAGAGGGAGTAGTTGTCGATTAAGCCAGATGAAGAGCAGAACTCCAAGAGAGCTAGTAGCTCACCTTCACAGCCCATGGGTACCACGAAGTCGAAGTAGAGGCCCCTCACATGGCCATCGCATGGAGCTGCATACAGCGTGTACTCGAGAGAAGCGAACACCTCCAAGAGAGCCTTCTTAGTTGATAGCGAGCTCACAGACATAAAGCATGGAGCAAACCTCAAACCAAGCTTCTCGTAGTAAGGCTTAGCCCTAATCGTGAAGTTCAAGTCCCTCCTCAACCTCTTAAGAAGGAAGTATGCATAAGACAGAGAAACACCTAGTGAGCTGGCTATGTCCTTAACCGTCAAGAGGCCATCGCTGAAGCAAAGCTCGATGAGGCCAGCCATAACCCTGTTGTACTCGTAGTTAGACGACCACATACTCATACCAGCCCTAGAACATCTACTAGCAAACCAGCGGAAAAGATTTTCTATCTTCCAATAGGCTAGGCAAGTCCTTCAAGGCAAAATTTAAAAATTAGGAGTTATTTAGAGTGGGAAGGGTATTGGTCCAGGTCCCATCTACCATTCACCTCGCTCTGGCTTTAACAGCAAAGAAGAAAAAATGTTATTTCTAAATCTGAAAAAATATTTTAAAATATGATTATACCACCACAAATCTCTAAGACCTTAAGTCCACTTGCCCATGGAGCTATGATATTATGCTTTATATTTTTAATCAACTATTTAAAGAATTTATAAGTACCTCAAATATGTTTTTAATCAAATGTTCAATGGAGAACCCCTTTGATGCGTGAAAATTTTTTCTTTTTTACAATTTTATATTGATGTTAATATTGGCTTTATGAAAAAATATGTGTTAATAGTTGAGTAAGAATAGTTTCGTTATGCCTTTAACAACTGTGGATATACCCAAGGATATTATTGATTATTTGGATTCTTTGATTTCTAGGGGTGTTAAGAGAAGTCGCAAGGAGGCTGTCTTGGAGGCTCTACGCTTCTACCAGATGTTCACCATGGAGAACTGGCATCCCCCTAGGTATCAGATGGGTGCTGTTAGGCTTGTCTTCATGAATAGTGAGGGTCTCTTCGAGGTTTCTAAGGAGGTTCCAAGTGATAAGCTTGTTGAGGCTGGGCGTAGGGCTGGCTACATCTTAAGGGACCACTTGATCGCTAGCTTCGGCTTGAAGCTTGTGGAACAGAGCTCTTGGGGAGACATATTCGAGTTCTTGAGGAACATGGGCTGGGGAGTGTTTAAGAGGGCTGACGGCAAGATCCTCGCTAGCAACTTGAGCGTGCCTGCCCCTCTAGTTCAGGGCTACTTGGAGGCTCTCCTAAGTGTTAGGCTTAGGACTTTGCCCACGAGGGCTCCTGACGTGGCGATATTTGAAGTTGTAGGTGAAGAGAGTTGAAGAGGGTTGCCATCATAGTCTTGACGACTGAGGGCCACGACGACGAGGCTACTGCTGAGCTTAAGAGCTACTTAAACTCATTGAAGGAGCTTAGAAACTGGAGCCTCGAGAGGGTTGTGGACACAAAGGTGTAACCTTCTTTACCTCCAACATCGTGGTATAAAGCAAAAGATATATGCTACGTAGCTTTACGAGTTATTGGTTCATCATGTCTTCTAGTAGAGGCAAGCCTGAGAGGACATTAGACCCCTCCGTTAAGCCCTCAGTCAAGGTTGACGCTAAGCGAAGCAATCCTTCTTGGAGGAGCGATATGCAAGGCCCCATAAAGCTCTGCCCCTTCAACAGCTTCAGGATATGCAACGAGACTTGCAAGTTCTACATATGCCACGGGCGCTGCAAGATACTTGCTGAGAGGATTAAGAAGGGGTATGCAAACAAGTACTTATCGTCAGTCCTCTTCTAGGCGCTAGCTAGACCTCTCTCAGCTCTAAGCTCCCGTATCCTCTTAGACACCACTTGAAACGTTATTTTGGGGTCCGCCAGCATCCTAGTCTCCTTCAGAACCTCGCCCACAAGTCTGTGTATCACCTTGTCGTCTTTTATTGCAGCCTCCACGTCTCCTTTGTGCTCCTCAAACACCTTAGACACGAACTTCTCGATCTCCTCTACACTCGATATCCTCCTTATCCCTTCGGCTTCGGCTATCTTCTTGGGGTGCTCGCCCGTCTCGACCATGCGCCTAAGTATGTACTTAGCGGACTTCCAGCTGACTACTCCCTCGTCAACCATGAAGAGGAGGTCTGCAACCTCCTTAGGCGTGAACTTTAGGTCTCTAACCTCAATGTTCTTCTCGTTTAGGAGCCTTAAGAGCTCATTTATCACGACGCTGCAGTCAACCTTGGGCTTGCCGTGTATTGAGGCCAGCTTCTCAAAGAAGTCTGCGAGTTGTTTATCCGCTGTTAACACTCTAGCCTCGTACTCAGTTAAGTTGTACTGTTCGACTAGCCTAGCCCTCCTAGCTGATGGGAGCTCCGGGAGGCTGCTCCTAACCTTCTCTATGAAGTCGTCGCTTATCTCCACAGGCACCAAGTCGGGCTCTGGGAAGTACCTGTAGTCCATCTCCTCCTCCTTCGCCCTTAGGGCGACAGTTATCCCTCTAACTTCATCCCAGTGCCTAGTCTCCCTCTTGACCTCCCTGCCCATCCTCAGTAGGTTGCGTTGCCTCATGATCTCGTAGGCCAATGCCTTCTCGACGTCTTTGAACGAAGATATGTTCTTTATCTCAACTCTCGTGCCGCCAGCAATAGATATGTTAACGTCACACCTCATAGAGCCCTCTAGGCTTCCATCGGAGACCTCTAGGTGTTCAAGTATTGACCTGAGCTCCTCTAGGAAGGCCTTGGCCTCAGCCGGAGACTCCATGTCGGGCTCTGTAACGACCTCTATGAGGGCTATCCCCATCCTGTTGTAGTCGACCAGCGTGTAGGGGGATGTGTCTATCCTACCCTTATAGACGAGGCGTCCAGGATCCTCCTCCATGTGCACTCTCCTAATCCTTATGGTCTTCTCCCTGCCGTTGACGTTTATCGTGACGTAGCCATCCACGGCTAGTGGGAAGTCGTACTGGGATATCTGGAAGTTCTTGCTTAAGTCTGGGTAGAAGTAGTTCTTCCTGTAGAACACCATTTTCCTATTTATCTTGCAGTTTAGAGCTAAAGCGACCTTTAAGGCCTCCTCGACAGCCCTCCTATTGAGGTAGGGCAGTGAGCCCGGTAGCCCAAGGCATGTTGGACACACGTTTACGTTTGGAGGTTTACCCCTGTAGTCTGATGAGCATCTACAGAACATCTTGGTCTTCAGGCTAGTCACTTGGCAGTGGCATTCAAGCCCTATCTTGACTTGAAGACCGCTCAAGCCTTAGCCACCCCCGGCACGAGCTTGTCGAAGTGGGTCTCGTCCTGCACGCACTTAGCCACGGTTAGGAGAACGTCTTCGCGACAGTAGTTAGCCATGAACTGAGCCCCTACGGGCAGCCCATCCACCAAGCCAGCTGGGATGGATATCGCTGGGACGCCTGCAAGGTTGGCTACAACTGTGTCGATGTCAGCCATGTAGAGGCTGAGGGGATCCTCGATTTTCTCGCCGAGCTTGAAGGGCGGGAAGGGCGTGGTGGGCGTCGCTATCACATCAAACCTCTTGAGTAGGGATAGCACTTGATCCCTTATCATGGCCCTAAGCTTCAACGCCTTCAAGTAGTACCTACCGTAATAGCCAGCTGATAGGGCGAATGTGCCCAGTATGATCCTCCTCTTAACCTCAAGGCCGAAGCCCTCCCCCCTGACCTTGGAGAACGCCTCGTGCCATGGAAGCGATGGGTCGTAGGGCATCCCATACCTTATCCCGTCGTACCTAGCTAGGTTTGAGCTCGCCTCGGACATAGCTATTATGTAGTAGGCGGCTAGGGCGTAGCGGGATAGGGGTAGTGAAACCTCCTCGTAGACTGCTCCATTAGACTCGAGGAGCTTGATGACCCTCCACACGGACTCCAAGACCCTCTCGTCAGTACCCTCAGAGAAGAACTCCTTGGGGACAGCTATCCTAAGCCCCTTGACTCCCTCATAGCTCCACCTGAACTCGTAGTCTATGAGCGTTGAGTCGAACCCATCTCTACCCGATATGACCTCCATGAGGAGAGCGCAGTCCTCAACGTCTACTGTCATGGGCCCGATCTGCTCTAAGCTGCACGCATACGATATCAATCCGTACCTACTGACAACACCGTAAGTGGGCTTAAGCCCAACTATGCCGCAGAATGAGGCTGGACACCTAACAGAGCCCCCCGTATCTGAGCCTAGGGATGTGGGGGCCATCCTAGCTGACGTAGCGGCTCCACTACCACCAGATGAGCCCCCCGTAACCCTATCTAGGCTCCAGGGATTCCTAGTGGGGCCGTAAGCGCTTAGCTCCGTCGAAGAGCCCATGGCGAACTCGTCCATGTTGGTCTTGCCTATCACTATAGCCCCCTCAGCCTTAAGCCTCTTGACTACAGTGGCGTCGTAGGGGGGTACGTAGCCCCTGAGTATCTTGGACGCACAGGTTGTCTCTATGCCCTTAGTCGAGATGACGTCCTTAACCGCTATCGGAACGCCGAGGAGCCTCCCCCTAAACCCCTTCTTAACCGCCTTGTCGACCTCTTCAGCAGCTCTCCTAGCTTGCTCCTCAGCGACCGTTATGAAAGCGTTTATCTTGGGGTTCAACCTCCGAATTCTATCTAGGTACAGCTCGACCACGTCTAGGGCGCTTAGAGAGCCCGACGACACCTGCTGAGCTATCTCCTTAGCCGTTAAGGTGAGGGGGTTCACCAACTCCTACACCATCCGAGGAGCCTTGATGTAGCCCTCCTCCTTCGAAGCCGCGTTTGAGAGAGCCTGCTCCTGGCTTAGAGGTTCACCTCCAACCTCGTCCTCCCTCATGGTGTTCGTCAAGCCCAATATGTGGAACACCTGGTCAACACCCGACGTGTCCACCTCATCTATCACGTTGAAGTACTCAAGTATCCTATTTAGATCCCTGATGAAGATCCTCTTCTCCTCCTCTGTGAGCTTAAGCTTAGCTAGATTTGATAAGTGGTCTAGGAGCTCAGGGGTTATGGTGAGCTCGCTTCGAGCCATAGTGCTCAACCTCCATAGAGCTCGCAAGCACTTAACGGTATCGCTTTACATACACCATGTGCTTCTACGAAAAGCTTTAAGCTTAATCGGTTTAGAAGATAAATCCCCACCACAAGTCTAGGAAGGGGATGCTTTGAGGCATGAGAGGGCTAGTGGTGCACACCGAGAAGTGCGCTGCCTGCGGGGTGTGTGAGCTTACATGTGCGCTGAGGCACTTCAAGGTCAACAACCCCAAGAAATCCATGATAAGAGTTGAGGTGCACTTCTCAAGTGAGGTTTTAGCCAATATACCCAAGGTTTGCGGGGTGTGTCCAGACCCGCCGTGCGTCAAGGCTTGCCCTACCGGAGCCCTCAGGTTCAATGGGAGGTGGATAGAGGTGAACGAGGACAAGTGCACACTATGCAAGATGTGCGCTGAGGCTTGCCCAAACGGCTCCATATTCTTCCACCCAGAGGTCAAGAGACCCCTAATATGCGACTTATGCCTTGGAGACCCCGAGTGCGTCAAGATGTGCCCCATGGGGGCCCTGGAGTACCGCGGACACTAGGTGGTTTAAGTGGAGCTTAAAGGAGGATACATGGGTAGAATAGCGAGGATCGACTTAACTAAGCGTGAAGTCAAGGTTCAAGAGTTGACCGAGGAGCTCGTCAAGCTGTACATTGGGGGGAGAGGCTGGGGCGCCAAATTGCTGTGGGATGAGGTTCCAAGAGGTGTGGACCCGTTAAGCCCCCAAAACAAGGTTGTAGTGGCGACAGGCCCACTAACAGGAGTTTACTTCCCAAGCACTGGTAAGACCACTCTCTGCTCTAAGAGCCCCTTGACTGGCAGCTATGGAGATAGCAACGTTGGAGGTAGGTTTGGGGTAGAGCTTAAACAGGCTGGCTTCGACGCACTGATCATTGAGGGGGTGAGCGACAAGCCAGTCTACATACTCGTAGACGATGGGCGCGTAAGCATCGAAAAAGCCGACCACTTGTGGAGCATGGGCTCGATAGAGGTTGAAGAGGAGCTGAAGAAGGAGCTGAAGGATAGGTATGCCTCTTGCTTAACCATAGGTCCAGCTGGCGAAAACCTAGTCCACTTTGCTTGTGTAACTTCAGATTACGGGAGGCAAGCTGGCAGGACGGGTATAGGAGCTGTCTTGGGGTCTAAGAGGGTTAAGGCGATAGTTGCTAGGGGGTTTAGGGACATACCGATATTCAACGTAGATGCTCTACTCCAAGTCGCTCAGAAGGCTTTTCGCTACTGCTTCAACAGCGAGGCCCAGAAGATGTGGATCAAGCAGGGGACCATGCAGCTTATCTTGTGGAGCAATGAGAACTCAGCCCTCCCAACTAGGAACATGAGCGAAGCAGTCTACGAGGGAGCTCATAAGATAAGCGGTGACGTCATGGAGAGCGAGGTCAAGGTCGGAAACCACGGGTGCTTCTGCTGCGCCATGCCCTGTGGACAGATCACGAAGGTGAGGAGGGGGAGGTTCGCTGGGGTCTTCGTCGAAGGCCCTGAATACGAGACAGCAGCCATGATAGGCAGTAACTGCGCCCTCAACGGCATAGACGAGGTGGTCAAGCTCAATAGGCTCTGCGACGAGCTGGGACTAGACACCATATCGACAGGCAGCGTAGTGGCCTTTGCGATAGAGTGCAGGAGGAAGGGGCTCCTCAAGGGGGTTGAGGCTGACTACGGCGACGTGGATGGAGTCATTAAGTTGATCGAGGACATAGCGTACAAGAGGGGTGTCGGGAAGCTCTTAGCTCAAGGAACTAAGAAAGTCGCTGAGCAATTGGGGGGAGAGGCGCTTAAGATAGCCATGCAGGTCAAAGGGCTCGAGATATCAGCTTACGAGAGCAGAGCAGCTCCAGCCATGGCATTGGCCTACGGCACATGCGATATAGGCGCACACCACAATAGGGCTTGGGCCATAACCTACGACATAAAGGTCGGTAGGAGCCTCTACACGCCGGATAAGGCCAAGTGGGTTGTGTACCTCCAACACGTCAGGTCGCTCTTCGACATGTTGACGTGCTGCAGGCTACCATGGGTCGAGCTCTCACTACCCCTAGAGCTCTACGAGGAGCTTTATAGGGCTGTGACTGGCATGGACTACAAGCTTGAGGATCTGCTCAAAGCCGCTGAGCGAGTCTACAACTTGACTAGGTGCCTCTGGCTTAGAGAGTACCCCCACATGGACAGGTCTTGGGACTACCCTCCGCCGCGGTGGTTTGAGGAGCCTCTGCCCAGCGGCCCCTTCAAGGGGGTTAAGCTCGACAAGCAGGAGTACACGAAGCTACTCCTCGAGTACTATAGGGTTAGGGGTTGGGATGAGCTTGGAAGGCCCACTAGAAAGAAGCTTGAGGAGCTCGAGCTTGGGTTCGTCGTGAGCGAGCTTAAGAGACTCGGCGTCGACCTAAAGTAGTCAGCTCAGAGTGTAGGACTTCAAGTCCCAAGAGTGATTCCCGTTCTCGACAGGTATCTTCACTTGAACTGGGAGCTTCGCCGGGGTGTTCGATATGTATATGTACATTGAGCCCCTGCCCACGCTAAGGGTGAGCTCGTAGCATGTGAAGCCTCCAGCCTCGACATCCACCTCCTTGAGATCCTCGCTAACCTCAACCTTTATGAGCTCTAGCCCAGACCCCGTGATCTGGTGAAATGTACACCAGTACTCAGTGGTTAGTGGAAGCCCCCTTAGGTAGTAGAGGACGCTGAGAGAGTCCTGTACGTCAGGCGTTATGTCGAGCTCCTGAGTCTTCACGCCTTCCTCGGTGTAGGCCATTATGGTGCACTTCCCATTCATGTGGTCGAAGAGAAGAGTTGCATTGCCCGAAGTCGACGTGATAACAGTCTTCATGAGCGTCAAGTTGTCAGTCGTCACGTAGCTATAGAAGACTAAGCTGTTATTTGAGTTGCCAGAGACTATGTACTCCCCCCTTAAGACGAAGCACTCCCTCCCCATGACGACCTCCTCATCGATGACGCTTAAGTTCAGCTGGTACAGGAAGTAAGAGCCGCTTGAGTTCTCGTATTTAATATCGTAGAGGAGCTTCTCTCCGACTGAGAAGGGTGGTGTAATGTTCGTTTCAATTCTTTCAGGCTGCCTCATCGACATGAACAAGAAGGCTGTCACAGCGATGAGTAGGATCGCTAGCACAGCTATTGTATACTTAGAGCCATTCATCGTCCTCAATCCCTACTAGTAGCACACGTTAATAAATTAAGCTGCGGAGCCTAGACGCATAGAGCGAGCTCCTAGACCTAGAGGAAAAGCTTAAAAGGCTTCCCCCAAGAAGAGCTGGAAGGAGTACTTTCATAGCTCCTCTTCAAAAGCTCCAGGTGGGTTGGGGTTCGACAATCAACGTTGCTTCTTTAGGCAGAAGTCGAAAAGTATATATTGGTATCACTTTGTAAAGCTCTCTACAAGTGTTTGGTGTCAGTAGAGGGAGGGGTTTTGAGGCCCAGCGACGATGTGGGGATTGCTGGCTACGGCGTCTACATCCCCATCTACAGGATTAAGGCCCTCGAGATAGCCCGCGTCTGGGGTAAGTTCTACGATCACTTACCCGTAGAGGAGAAGGCTGTCGCTGGGCCTGATGAGGATGCAGTCACAATAGCTATTGAGGCTGCTAGGTACGCCATTAGGAGAGCTGGTATAAGACCTGAGGAGATAGAGGCAGTCTACGTGGGCACTGAGTCTAAGCCATACGCTGTTAAGCCATGCAGCACAATAGTAGCTGAGGCCCTAGGGGCAACGCCCAACGTGCTAGCCGCTGACTACGAGTTCGCCTGCAAAGCTGGTACAGAGGCTTTTCAGACCTCGATAGGGCTTGTCGCATCTAACATGGTCAGGTACGCCATGGCCATAGGGGTTGACACAGCTCAGAGCAGGCCAGCTGACGCCTTAGAGTACACAGCTGCAGCTGGGGGAGGGGCCTTCATATTTACGAGGAGGAACTGCGAGACCATAGCCTACATAGAGGGGAGTTACTCGTTTGTAACAGACACTCCGGACTTCTGGAGGAGAGACGGCGACATGTACCCCAGCCACATGGGCAGGTTCACGGGGGAGCCAGCTTACTTCAGGCACACCACGATGGCAGCTAAGGGCTTGATGAGCGAGCTAGGCCTTAGACCCAGCGACTTCAGCTACGCTGTCTTCCACCAGCCTAACCCCAAGTTCCCGTTGAAGCTAGCTCAGTACTTGGGCATACCCCTCGACAAGGTCAAGCCGAGCATAGTGTGCTCCTCCATAGGCAACACCTACTCAGGATCCTCGATGATAGGGCTCGCCTCAGTCCTAGATATAGCCAAGCCAGGCGACAGGATACTCTTAGTCTCCTACGGCTCTGGAGCTGGTAGCGACGCCTTCAGCTTCGTGGTTCAAGACGCAATAGAGGAGAAGAGGAATAGAGCACCCAAGGTCTCCTCCTTCATATATAGGAAGAAGGAGATAGACTACTCGCTCTACGCGAAGTTTAGGCGCAAAATATTCATGTGACGTGCATAGCCATGAGGGAGGTAGCAGTAGTAGCTGTAGGTTACACCAGGGTATCGGAGCACTGGGACAAGTCCATTAAGGGGCTCTTCATAGAGGCCTCTCTAAAGGCCTTGAGCAGCGCCGGCTTAAGCCTAAAGGACGTGGACGGCATATACGTTGCAAACGCCTTCGCCGGCTACTTGCAGAGGCAGACGAACTTGGCCAGCATAATAGCTGAAGCCCTAGGCTTAACGGATACCTTCGCAGTGTCCATAGATGCTGGAGGCGCTTCAGGAGGCTTAGCGGTTCACGAGGCTTATCGCGACGTTGCCCACGGCATTAGAGACGTTGTGCTCGTGTGCGGCGTGGAGAAGATGAGTGAGGCTACATCATCAGATGTGCTGACAGCTCAAGCCTCAGTAGAGGATCAGGAGTACTTCAGGTACACAGGAGCCACACTTCACAGCTTAGCCGCCTTGATATACAAGACCTACATGAAGAGGTACGGCGTCAAGCAGGAGGACGTAGCGTTAATGTCCATCTTGGACCACGAGCATGCATCCACATGCCAACACGCTCAGTACCCCTTCAAGATAACACTAGACTCGATAATGAAGTCACCCGTGCTCTCAGACCCTGTTAGGGTATTGGAGGTCGTGTCTCCAAGCGATGGAGCTGCAGCTGTGGTGCTTTGCCCCCACGAGAAGGCTAAGGAGCTCGGCGCACCTCACGTGAAGATAGCAGCGTCTCAGTTAGTGAGAGATAGCTTCAACATCGTCGAGAGGGGGGACGTGCTGGCCATGGAGGCCCTCGTAAAGGCTGCAAGCAGAGCCTACAAGGAGGCTGGGGTCACCCCATCAGACATAGACTTCGCTGAGGTGTACGATGACTACTCAGTGATGGGGGTCATAGCCATGGAGAAGCTCGGCTTCTGTAGAGAGGGTGAGGGAGTTAAGGTGCTTAAGGAGGGCGAGGCTAAGCTTGACGGTAGGATACCAATAAACACGTTTGGAGGCCTTAAAGCTCGAGGAGCACCTATAGGCGCTGTAGGCGTGTATCAAGCTGTAGAGGCATACCTCCAGTTAACTGGTGAAGCTGGAGCAAACCAAGTTAAGGACGCTGAGGTGGGCTTAACCCATGGTAGCTGTTGCTTCAACTCGATAGCGGTCGTCAACATATTCAGGAGGTGTTGTTGAGTGGCTACATCAGCCTACTGGAGGACTAGATTTCAGAGGTACAGGCTGATAGGCAATAGGTGCAAGGAGTGCGGCAAGGTGTTCTTCCCACCTAGATTTGTGTGCCCAGCATGCGGCTCAGTTAAGCTTGAGGAGTACAAGCTCCCGGAGAGAGGGAAACTCGTCGAGTACACCGTTGTCTACACAGCCCCTAAGGGCTATGAGGTCATGACGCCCTACGTGATAGGCATAGTTGAGCTCGAAGACGGAGTTAGGGTTCTCGCTCAAATAACGGACGTCGATGTCGAGGACGTCAAGGAGGGCATGGAGGTAGAGGCCTCAATAAGGAGGTTGCCGGAGCAGCTTGAGGGAGGCATGATCTGCTACACCTACAAGTTCAGGCCAGTCATAAAGTAACGGCAAGTTACTGTTTTAAGCAGAAGTAATACACGTGGTCTACTGGTGTCCTCAAGTTGATCAAGGCGTCAGTGCTCAGCTCTAAAGCCGTGGTTCTAGGCGAGAACGTTGCGTGTGACGGGCATGACAACAGGAGGTTTAGAGTGGTAACACATGCCCACTACGACCACGTCTATGGGTTAAAGGAGAGCTTGCTTAGGTGCGAGGCAGTCTACGCAACCCCGATAACGAGGGGCATGCTCACCGTGCTCTACAGCAGGAGGGCTGAGGGCATCAAGACAATCAACTACGGGGAGCCTGTGATGGTTGGAGACGAGATCATGATGTTCTATCCAGCAAACCACATACCCGGCTCAGCTCAAGTGCTCGTCGAGGACAGCGATGGCTTTAGAGCTCTCTACACGGGGGACTTCAGGCTGCCGGGGGCACCCATAATCGAGGCCGATGTCCTAGTCATAGAGGCTACCTACGGCCACCCAAGGTGCGTTAGGCCACCCATAGAGGACGTCTACCACGCGCTGATAAGCCTAGTCGAGAGCGAGATCAAGAAGACCTCGATCCACGTGTACGGCTTCTACGGCAAGGTTCAGGAGGTCATGGAGGTTCTCAGGAGAAGTGGTGTGGACGCCCCCTTCCTAGCCCAAGGAAGGATGTACGAAGTCACAGAGGTATGCAGGAGGCACGGCATGAAGCTTGGGGAAGTCGTGAACGCAGATAGCAGAGAGGGGCTGGAGATCCTCAAGAGTGGGGGCTGCGTGTACTTCAAACACTCCTCAAAGCTCGGTGAGCACGTGAATGGAGTCAAGATACATCTGACAGGCTGGCAGTTCAAGTGCACGTACAGGAGGATATCCGAGGACACCTACAGAGTTTCGTTGAGCAGCCACAGCGACTTCAATCACCTGCTGGCCTATGTGGAGGACTGCAAGCCTAAGCTCGTGGTCGTTGACAACAGCAGAGACGGTTATGGAGAGCACTTCGCCTCTGAGATTAGGAGAAGGCTGGGGATAAAGGCTATAGCTTCACCCTAAGCTCTACATTTAATAGCTATTATCCTGTTATTCTCGAGAGGCTATAGCGAGGGTCCGTGATGAGCGTAGCGGATAGAGTCATGGAGCTAGCTAGGAGGAGAGGCTTCTTCTGGATATCTGCTGAGCTCTACGGAGGCGTAAGCGGCTTCTTGGACTTCGGCCCTCTCGGCAAGCTCCTCAAGAGGAAGATCGAGGAGAAGTGGAGGCAGTGGTTCATAGTTAAGAACCAGGAGTTCGTAGTCGAGATAGAGACTCCCGTCATAACCCCATACAAGGTCTTCGAGGCCTCAGGCCACGTAGCTCACTTCACTGACTACATGGTCGAGTGCTTGAAGTGCGGCAGGAAGTTCAGGGCAGATCACTTAATAGAGGAGCAGGCGGGGCTCACGGGCCTTGAGGGACTGAGCGAGGCTGAGCTATCATCAATAATACGCGAGAGGGGCTTAAAGTGCCCTGAGTGTGCAGGACCACTAGGCGAGGTCAAGAGGTTTAATCTTCTATTTCAGACCACCATAGGCCCTTACAGCGAGAGCATAGGGTTCGCTAGGCCTGAAGCGGCTCAAGGAATGTTCACGACGTTCAGCAGGGTCTACAACGCCATGAGGAACAGGCTACCACTTGGTATAGCTCAGATCGGTAAAGTGATGAGGAACGAGATATCGCCTAGACAGGGACCCATAAGGCTTAGGGAGTTCACCATAATGGAGCTCGAGCTCTTCTATGACCCCAAGGACCCCAAGTGCCCAGTGCTAGATAGGAGTGAGGTCTTGAGGATAGTCCCTGAGGACAGAGTCTCCAAGAAGCTCATGGAGCCCATAGAGGTCACGGTCGAGGAAGCCCTGAAGACCGGCGTGGTACTTAGCGAGTGGACTGCTTACTTCATGGTGTTAGCCCAGAAGTTCATCCAGGACCTAGGGATACCATTCGAGAAGCAGATGTTCATAGCCAAGCTACCTCAAGAGAGAGCTCACTACGCTTCACAGGTCTACGACCAAGTGGTTGAGCTCGAGAAGTGGGGGTGGGTTGAGGTTTCAGGGCATGCCTTTAGAACTGACTACGACTTGAGGGGGCACATGGCGTCGAGCGGCGAGGACTTGAGGGTGTACAAGCAACTGTCGAGTGAGGTTGAGGTTGAGGATTACGAAGTGAGGCCGGTCCTAGAGGCCTTAAAAGAGGACTTCGGCGGCGAGGCTGGGCTCGTGGCCAACGCGTTGAAGATGATGCCTGGAGCTAGAGTGCTTGAGGAGCTTGAGTCCAAGGGGTTCTTCGAGATGGGCAAGTTCAGGGTGTATAGGAGGCACGTGGAGTTGGTCAAGGTGAAGAGGAAGGTCAAGGGGAGGAGGTTCATACCATTCGTCGCAGAGCCCTCATTTGGAGCTGAGAGGCTCGTCTACGCAGCTATGGAGCACGCATTCAAGGAGAAGGAGGGGAGGGTCATACTGTCCCTACCGCCAGACATAGCCCCCATAGAGGTCGCGGTGTTCCCGCTAGTCAATAGGAATGGGCTGCCGGAGAAGGCGAGAGAGGTGTACAAGGCTCTGAAGGATAGAGGGCTCCTCGTGGAGTACGACGACTCAGGCTCTATAGGGAGGAGGTACGCTAGAGCTGATGAAGTCGGAGTCCCCTTAGCGGTGACTGTAGACCACCAGACTCTTGAGGACGACACGGTGACCATAAGGAGCAGAGACACGTGGAGGCAGGTCAGATGCTCAATACAGCAGCTGCCAGATGTGATCGAGGCTTACGTCAGGAGAAAGGTGGCCATAGCTCCCCTCAAGGAGCTCATCGAGTGAAGAGGTAAGGCTTAACTCTCCTAAAGCCTCTTATCCTCTTAAAGGTGATGTAGATGAGCAGGGTCGTCGAGAAGAGGTTAAAGCTGAGGAGGAAGGATGAGGTGAAGGAGGGGACGGCTAGGATAAACCCCAAGACAGCTGAGTTCTTAGGCATAACCGACAAGCTTGAGGTAGTCCTAGCGGGTAAGAAGAGGTATGACTTCAACGTGTTCATGAGCGAGGCTGTCCCCACAAACGAGGTCTGGTTGAACTCAGAGGAGATGAGGAGGTACGGGATAGCCGATAACACCACAGCTACTGTGAGGAGGCCTCTCCAAAGAGCTGCTTGAGAGGCTAGCCCCTCACGAGCTTAAGAACCTGGTCGTAATACCTTTCTCTCCTAGTCAGCACTATCTGCTGAAAACTCCTGCCTCCACAGCGCACCTCCTCAAGCCAACCCGCCACAAACCCCACTTCACCCTCGAAGAGCTGCATCCTAAACTCCTCGACGTAGGAGACCACCCTAGTGGGGTTGGCGTCTCTAAAGCCGCTGATCAGTTCGACGAGCTCGACCCCATACTTAGATGGCATGAAGGGCGAGTATCTATCGTCGACGACCTCGACTAACGCCTCCACAAAGCCTAGACACTCGACTTCATAATCATCGCTATACTCGTTAATTATCTCATCCCACTTGAGTACTGGCTCGAACTCAAACTTGACGGGTCTACCGAGGCTCTTGGACTCTATGACGCCGTATATGAGCTTCCTCCACTGATGGTAGACGTACTCCCCAAGAGTGTAGTTCTTGAATCGCCACCTAGAGAACTTAGAGCTGTCAACCACCTCAAACTCGTTCCTCAAGGAGCCCTCTGAGTAGAGCTCCGATAATACCTCTCGAAGCTCCTTAAGCTCGCTCATTCCATACACCGTGAAGTCAAGGTCGCTCAGATCCACTCTATAGAAGTCGTGTAGCAGTGAGCCGAAGACTCCAAAGCATTTGTACGTCAACTTTGAGGAGCCCTCTACCACTTGGAGGAGCTCTTCAACGGCCTTAGACATGGGGTCCCCCTTCTCCACCAGCTTGAGCAGCCCTTTCTGAGGATCTCTAACCTCAGCCACCTCCTCTTCGCTTACAGCTACAACCCTTAAACCCAATGGCTTGAGAAGCGTGGTGTACTGTGGGTACCTCTCAAGCACGAATCTAAGGCCCTCGTCCTCATAGAACTTGTAGTATTTGACGGGTCCTCCATC
>Ga0180302_10000177_pt1 | contig 27008 bp, 29 predicted proteins | sample GuaBasSediGuay17_FD_121794 | JGI IMG/M metagenome (GOLD analysis project Ga0180302, IMG submission 121794) | Subseafloor sediment microbial communities from Guaymas Basin, Gulf of California, Mexico - Guay17, Core 4571-4, 12-15 cm | ecosystem: Environmental > Aquatic > Marine > Hydrothermal... | reverse complement strand
GTTCTCTATCTAGGCTCAGCTACAGGAACTACCCCAAGCCATGTATCTGATATTGTTGGCGAGGAAGGATTAGTTTTCTGCATAGAGTTCTCACCTAGAGTAATGAGGGAATTCATCGAGAGGTGTCTGCCGCATAGAAAGAACATGATTCCAATACTAGCTGATGCAAGATTTCCAGTATCCTATAGAATGTACTTAACAGAGGTTGATGTAGTCTACGCGGATATAGCACAGCCGTTTCAGAGCAAGATTGTAGCTGATAACGCTGATGTATATCTAAAGTCTGGAGGCTGGGTAGTTCAGGCAATAAAGGCAATGAGTATTGATGTAACTAAAGAGCCTTCAGAAACTTATCGCCGTGAAATAGAACATCTAGAATCCAGAGGCTTTGGAATTGAAAATGTTGTACACTTAGAGCCTTACGATGTGGCACACGCTTTTTTAGTAGCTATTAAAAAATAGATGAAGGAGAAGGAATTTAAGCATCTAATCAAATATTATTATGTCTCATAATATGCGCGTGAAACAAGCGCTCAATAACGTGGTTAGGGATCTAAAGGGAGAGAAGTTTAAGATAGTTGTAAATACTGATAGGAGAAGTTACTGTTTTAATATAATAGCCTATAATGAGGAATATTCGGAAAAAGTGCTTATAGTAAAGTACTTTAAAAACATAGATAGTTGTGATGATTCCGTGGCAAGCGAGCTGATAAAGTTAGCGTATAGCATCAATGGGGTTCCAGTAGTAATAGGTGAATCTGCAAAAAATGAGAGGTTAATTGACTATGTTATCTACAGAAGGTCAGGAATAATAGCGTTATCTCCAAAAACTTTCAATGCATTAATAAGTAATGAGAGGGAAATACCACACGTGTACGCCTATAGGGGTGGTTTATATGTTAAGATAAACGGAGAAAAGCTAAGGAAGGCACGTGAGAAGGCTGGTTTTTCTAGAGGAGAATTAGCCGAGAAAGTTGGGGTTTCACGTAAAACAATTTATAGCTATGAGAATGACGAGATGGATGCAACGCTTGATGTAGCGATAAAGCTAGAGGAGGTTTTAAACGAGCCTTTAGTCGAAGTTTTTCATTTAACTGAATGTTTTAAAGTACCATTAGCAAAAATAGATATGGGTACACAGGTTAGTGATCCATTATTAAATAAGCTAATGTTGATAATGAAGAGCCTTGGTTTCAAGTTTGTTAGGCTTAAAAGAATGCCATTTGAAGTAGCCGGAAGAAACGATAGAAATCGTACAAAACTTTTAATAAAAAGCTATAAGAGGAGGAACAGGGATATGAGAGATCTAAGAATATCGCTAAAGATAGCCGAGGTACTTGGATCAAATATAATTGTGTTAGCTGAAAACCAAAGGGTTAAAAGAGAGCTAGAATTTGAAAAATCACTAGTAATAACGCCTAATGAGCTAAGGGATATGGAGAAAAATCCTGATTCTTTCATGGACGAGATAGCTCGATGAATACCTATAGCTTGAAAAGTGTTAGGGAAGGAAGAGCAAGTATATTTGTAGTTGACATAAAGAGCTTAGGCTTACATCATCCATGTAGATCACCAGTCTTCTATAACCCAAATATGGAGCTTTCAAGGAACATAGACGTAGCCGTGTTGCGGGCAATATTAGATAATCTAAACTTTAACTTGAGGAATTTAGTAGACTTAACGGCGGGAACTGGTATACGCGGGATTAGATACGCTTTAGAAAGTATCCCCTATGAATTGAAAGATTATCTGAAGCTTTTCTTTGTAGATAAGAATAAGTTAGCTTGCTCAATCTTAAGGAGAAACATTGAAAGAAATGGTTTATCTAAAATATCTATGGTATTGAACGAGGATTCTAGACTAGCTATTCTAAAGATCAGATATGAACTCAATATACACCCGTGTATAATAGATATCGATCCCTTCGGAACGCCTGTGCCCTTCATGGACTGTGCTTTTCTAGCCTTACGTAATGAAGGAATTTTAATGATTACTGCAACGGACATGGCTCCTCTCCAGGGTATACATCCAAAAGCATGCATCAGAAAGTACTTTTCCAAGCCATTAAAGGTACGATTCTCCAGGGAGATAGCTGTAAGGATACTGCTCGGATATATAGCGCGCGAAGGAGCAAAATACGGCATTTCAATAGAACCCCTATATACTTACTCTCAAAAACATTTCATCAGAATAATAGTTAGAGTAAAACATGGAATTAAATTATGTAATAATTTACTGGATAAAAGCATTGGCTACCTATACTACTGTAGTAAATGCGGGAACAAATTTATGGATAATGCGTTATATCCTAATGTTGAGAGAATATGTAATGTATGTGGCAGTAAACTTAAAGTAGCCGGGCCTCTGTGGACAGATCTTCTATGGAATGTTCAACTAGCAAAAAATGTGCCGAAAAGCTATAGAGAGCTTAAGCATTTCTTCACGAAATTTGTTAAAGAGGGAGAGAATATAGTAGCTACGATAGCCGATGAAGCGCTAATAAATAGTCCCTTTCATGCTACAGATGAGCTAGCCAGTATCCATAAGGTTAGAGAGTTCTCCCCCAAAAAAGCGGTAGAGATGCTAAGGGATTCCGGATTTCAAGCATCACTTACGCATTTTTCTCCCAAAGGATTTAGAACAAATGCTGGAATAAATAATATAATTCGTATTATTCGAAGTCTCTAATTTCATTCCAGTCTATTTTAACAGCTTCATTTCTTTTGCTGGATTCAAGGGCTGAAATTACACATTTTAACGCTATATATCCGTCCAATGCCGATACTAAGGGCCTTTTTCTCTGACGTATAGAGTTTATAAAATCTTTTACCTCGAGTTTTAAAGGCTCAGAAGCATGCGACGTTAAAAGCCTTCTCTCCATATAATCTGCTGATCTATATGCTGAAAGTATTTCGGAGTAATCCTCCAAGGACCTATGTTCAGCAACACCTTTCTCGACAGATATTACCTGGAGAATATAGTCTAATCGTATTATCGAATTCCTTGTCTGTATAAACAGCTCTCTCTTCTTAAGGGTGGAGGATGTTCTCCAGCTAGCCCTAAGATTTGCAGTTATCGTCTCCTCTGCATCATATGAAAATATTGCAAATATTTCAGTTTCATAGGGGAAACTTTCCGTATACACAGTTAGCGACCATACTCTGCTAGGCAACGCCTTAAGCAAATAGCATACTACATCCACATCGTGGATAAGCAGATCATGAGCAACGCCAAGATTATCTGTTTTACCGGGATAAGGTCCAGGTCCTATTCTCTGGGTAGACACATATAGGGGGTTATCCCCTTCTCCCCTTAAGCTTTCAATATATTTCTTAAGGGCTATGACGGCGGGATTAAATCTCTCGATATGGCCTACGGCTACTATTCGCTCCAGTTTCTCAGTTTCTCTAACTATCTCCCATGCTTCTTTAATAGAGCTAGCTATAGGCTTTTCTATCAGGAGGTCAACATAGGGTAGCAATTCCATCGAAACCCTATGGTGATAAACCGTAGGAACGGCAACTACAGCTGCATCTATGCTATTCTTTCTAATAGTAGCTACCGCGTCATCACCGTAGCCATCAGCACCATACTTTAAGGCTATTTCCCGTGCTCTAGAAATATTCTTATCACACACATAAAACTCATCTATAACTCCCTCTCCCTTAAGCTCGCTAAATACTCTAGCGTAATTCTTGCCCCATCTACCTACGCCTACAACACATATTTTCATCATCTATCGCCATATACCAATCGATCTATCACTCTATTATAGTTTCCCAAAAGTATTATTAACCGAAACGAGTTAGACTCTACGTTATGACGAAACTGCTAATACTTATAACTGGTATGCCGGGCAGTGGAAAGAGCGTAGTAGCAGACGTGTTTAGAAAGAAGGGAGTAAGAATAGTATCAATGGGAGATATAGTTAGGGATTTATTGAAAAAAGAGCATGAGAAAGGAAGCAGAATATCATTAACTGACTTCTCAGTTAAGCTGAGGGAAAGGCATGGAGAGGATATTATCGCCAAGCTGACCTCCAAGGCCATAGAACAGTATCCTGATAAGATAATTGTAGTGGACGGCGTTAGGAGTCTAGTAGAAGTTGAGGTCTTCAGGGAAAAGTATGATGTAAAGATACTTGCGGTGCACGCCCCACCTCAGGAAAGGTTCAAGAGATTAAGAGAGCGAAAGAGAAGAGACGACCCAAAAACATTTGAAGAGTTTAAGCATAGGGATTTAAATGAACTTGCATTAGGAGTAGGCAATGTTATTGCTTTAGCCGATATCATGATTGTCAACTACAAGAAAAGCCTAACTGAATTTATCCAGGAGATAGAGAATGTATTGAAGGAGGAGGTCGGTATATAGTGGAAGTTGAAGTTAGAACTTTCGTGACCGTTACAGAAAGCCTAGAAAAAGTGAAGAGAGCGGTATTCAACGTTTTTACACCAGATACCGTCAAGTTAGAGGAGATAGATGATACTAGGGCGGAGCTGATATGCTATGGTAGGGGACCTGAGTGCCTGAAGAAGCTATACTCCGCGTTAAGGAGGCAAAGAATTCTTGATGCAGCACGAAACTACATTTATAGAGGGGTCGCGGGGGACACTATTGTATTCTATTTAAATAAGCAGGCGGCATACGTAGGAGTAGTATCTTTCTGTAGCTTTCCTGACAGGGAGAGCCCTAAAGGAGCAATAACTTTCATTGTTAGGTCAAGCGATGTAAAAGGTTTTATAAATTGGTTAGCGCCCAGAACTTTTAAGGGAAAGCCTATTAAAGAGTATCCTCCACCCGATCCCTAATCCTCATATCTCAGTACCTTAATGCTATTATCTATCGCTACAAACGTATTTGGAAACACGGCTTTAGCTTCCATTAAAATTTTTTCATTATCCGTAATCCTAGGGCTAATATGAAACAATGCTAATTCTTTAGAATGCGACTTTAAAGCTACCTCTGCTGCTTGACGAGCTGTTGAATGAAGCGATTCCTCAGCTTCCTCCCTATACTCTTCTGTAAACGTAGAATCGTGTATTAGTAGCGTTGAACCGTAGGCTAGTTTAACTATCTCGCTACAAGGAGCGGTATCACCCGTATATGTTACTTTAAGCCCTTTTCTAGGCGGACCTAAGACATCCTCGGGATAGACGCGCCTACCATTTGGCAAGTCCACGTAATATCCTATTTGCAGTTTCTTCCACAAGGGTCCTTTCGGAATTCCTAAAGCTAAAGCCTTTTCTACATTAAATCGTCCTGGTCTATCCTTTTCTACAAGGGAATAAGCTAGTGTAGGCACGGAGTGCTTGGCCCATGTGCATATAACATAGTATTCTCTCTTCTCAAATATGCATCCTGGAGTAACCTCCTTTACAACAACTTCATACTGTAAGTTCGTGTACGTATTTTCAAGTATCGATTCGATGAAGCTTTTAATGGGCTTTGGTCCATATATTTCGATCGGAAGGCTTCTACCTAGAAGGGAGAAAGTGGATAATAGTCCAGGTAGCCCGAAGACATGGTCTCCATGCAGATGTGTTATAAATACATATGTGGGCTTATTAACACCAATATGATTAAGTAGGAACCTCTTCTGCATGCATTCTCCACAGTCAAATATGAAGATTTCACCTTTTCTCCTTATTACGATAGAGGGTAGATTCCTATCTCTTGATGGCACGCTGCCTCCAGTACCTAGGAAAAATATTTCCATCATACTTCTGCCACCACTATCTTCCGGGTCAGTGACCTATGGACTCGTATTAGGTGTTTTTCCAATATTTTTAAATTGTTTCTAGCAATTATTTGCTCTATATTAATTCTACTATCCACCATAATAACTGCCCTGCCTCCTTTACGTAGGGCTCTAGCAATTCTTGCTACGAATTTCTCCATAAGTTTATCTAGATCTTTTCCTTTGGTAGTCGATAATCTTCCATATGGAGTATCAGTAACTATATAATCTATGCTTTTCTCCCTAAATACAAGCTTTTCTGAGTCACTAACAATTAGATTAGATGAACTCCATATGTTAAAATGCTTTAAATTAAGCTTGGCACCATGTGCCATCTCGCTTAAAACATCACATCCCACTACATGATAGCCTAGAAGTGCGGCTTCTATCAGAATTCCGCCAGCACCACAAAATGGGTCCACTATAATGCTTCCTCTACGGGCTCTGGATAGATTGACAAGGGCTTTCGCTAATACTGGATGAAGGGTGCTGGGATGAAAGAAGGGTCTTTTAGAAGGTCTTCTCTTCTCAAAAATTCTTCTCCTTATTCTGAAACTCTCTACTCCTAGTACACTAGCTTCAGGGGATATGATAACGTTAAAGCGGATATCCGGCTTTTCCAAGTCTACATGTAAATTCGTTTTCTTTACGATTATAGCGCCTATTTTTCTTTCAATGGAGACGCTATTCACTGGTATTTCCTTGCCTCCAAGCTTATCAACTCTTACGCAGAACGTTTTATCCGAAGGAAGATCTTCCAGAATAAATTTTTTCCTTAAATCGTCTATGAGAGTGTTTATATTGTTTGCATAATGTAGTACGTATCCTCCATATTTAACGTATGCAGAACGCTTTTTTACGCTCTCTAGGGTCCTTGGCTCGCTTTTTAATACAAGCAGTCCCGGATAATTGAGAGTTATCTCATAGCTGCAACCTTCACTTTCGAGGATAGCAAGTACTTCAGATATGGGCAAGGTTCTATGTTCCATCGATAGCCTGAAAAATAGTTTTTTCATAAATACACCGGGAGAGTAGTCCTTGAAATCTACGTGAGTATGGTGATTTTCTCTCTCAACGCTAAAAATCCTGCGACAAGCATTGATATAAGCACTGAGATGAACATCCAGTATATCAAGTATAATATGTTTCCCATACCTAAAATAACTCTAAATATCTCAATTGTTGCTTCTCTGAATGGTATTATGAAGGATAAAGCTATTAGTGATTTCCAGTCTAGACGCTTGTACTGGATTATATTATCCGCTATTCGCCCCGCTAGTATAAAGAGGACACCTAGTATGGTTATGTCCGCTAAGGTAAGTAATCCTCCTATAGAAGTAAGCATAATTTCCGATATTAGTTCTATAATGTTTGTTCTTGAAAATTTGCCTAAGGAGTAGGTGATAATTGTGCCTGTTAGAATTAGGGTAATTCCAGTAAGCATGGATATGAATGTTATGGGGTATTGCGAGTAGGCTTCCTTTATTTTTTCATCTAATGCAAATCCCTTATATACGAATGCAAGCCCCAAAAACATGGGAATTATATGCCAGAAATAACTTGAAATACCCAGAACTGATAAGAAAGCCTGAATAAACATTAAAATGCCCGGAATCCCTAAAGAGTATTTTCGATACTTTGGCTCGGTAAAAAGCTTCTTAAGATAACCTGTCACTAGAACAAACGATTCCTCGATCCCCCTAGACTGTTGTACTACAACTCTTCTAACGGAAATTACAGGTAACCTAGATTGAATCAGGGGAATTACTTGTTCGTCTGTGGGGCCATCGGAAATCAGCACTACAGCTTCGGCAGAAAATTTACCGAGCACTTTATCAAGTTCAGATAGTATTTTCATATCGGCTTCAATTCCTTCTTCCGGGGTTCCAGCTATAACGGCTATCTCACAATTTTCTGGTCCTACAACTTTTCTAATCCTATCGAATTGCTGTATTGCGGCAAATAAAGCATTTGAATCGGAGTCCTCAGGTCTTTGAATGGCGAACTTTATAGCTGATTTAAGCACGGCATCACGCCCTACTATAGGGGTTTCAACACGAGTATACTCACCTATATCATCGTCTCTATCCACACAGAGTATAAGCAATCTCTTGGGTATTTTTCGCTCATTATCTTCGCTCATACCTTTCCCAAGCCGCAGAATTATAACCGATGACGATTAGTAAGTTTAATAAATTTACTATTAAAGGTTTTGTTTCTAGATAAATGCTATTTTTTCTCGATAAAATCGAATTCCATTAGTAGCTTGAATTCTTCAAGCGTAAGTTTCTCGCCGCGTTTGTACTTTTCGTATACCTCCTCAGCTTTGCTTCTGAGTTTTCTTTTTCTCTCTTCAACCAACTTAGCCAGTTGTTCCGCCTTAGCTAGAAATGCTAGTCGACTGATTTCGTCCTTAATATCCTTAATCTTTGTCGCTAGCTCTATGTACTTCTTATGATGTTCATCGGCCTTGCTCTTATGGTTATTTTTCTCGTTTTCAAGCTCTTCTATCCTCTTCAAAACGTCGTTAAGGATCTCCCTCTTTTCGTTCAGTTTTTCCTTAACATCCTTATAATTGTTGAACACTTCCTCTATTTTTTCCTTAAGCTCATTAAGTCTCGTGTTAATTTCCTCTATCTTATTCCTAATTTCCTCTAATTCATTTTCCCTGCTTTCTAGCGTTTCTAATTTAGCTAGTAGGAGTTCAAGCTGATTTATTCTGTCGACATATTGTTGTTCTACTTCGAGTGGCAGCGATCGAGTTTGGTACTCCCACTCTAATCTTTCTATTTCCTCCTTTATCAGATCTTTCTGAAGCTTCTTCCTGCGTTTTGCACCGAGTCTTTCACGTATCTTCTTAATCTCAGAAATTATGTTTCTCCTTCTAGCTATAAGCTCGCTTTTCATCTCTCTAAGTTTTCTCCTTTTCTCCCTAAGTTTACGTAGCTCTTCAAGCAAGGCATTTTTCTTTTCCCTCATCTCCCTAACTTCTTCTCTTATTTTCTTAGCATTCTGATTCAATTCCTTTAGCTCGGAAACAATTAACCTAACTTTAGTATTGTATTCGTCCCTTAAGCTCCTTTCTGCATATGCCTGTTCCTGGAGCTTAAGCAGTTCCTGTTTAAGCTTATTTATTGCCTCTACATATCCATTTGGAGCCATCCTCTCACTCAAGTATTATCCTTGCATCAACAACTTTAGCGCCATGAGAGTAAACAAATATAGGATTTAAATCTATTTGTTCTATCTCCTTAATTTCCCCAACCATTTCCGATACTTTGGTAATGATATCTACAATTGTGTCGATATCTACTTTCTCATGACCCCTATACCCATAAAGCAGAGGCTTCGCCTTAATTTCGTTAATCATCTCTCTAGCCTCATTCTCGTTAACCGGCGCTATCCTAAATGAAACATCTTTAATAACTTCTACAAATATCCCGCCTAAACCGAACATTAACACATGGCCGAAGTTGGGATCCTTTATACACCCAACAATTACCTCTAAACCCTTAGGCGCCTGCTTCTGAATAGTAACTCCTATAATTCTCGCATTAGGCACATATTTCTTAGCATTACTAATTACTTTTCTATATGCTTCGATAACTTCTTCTACGGAGGTGATGTTTAGGATAACTCCGCCTACATCACTCTTATGAATAATATCGGGTGATAGTATTTTCATAACGAGAGGAAAGCCTATTTTCTTTGATATCTCAACCGCTTCATCCAAAGTTTTGGCTACATAAGCTTTAGTCGCAGGTATACCGTATAGTAGACACAAGTCTTTGGATTCATTCTCCATCAGAACCTTCCTACCCTCTCTTCTTGCCTTATCAATTATAGTCTTAGCCTCTTTTTTCATGGAGGTCCCTAGGGCAACACTATGTAATCTTCACCACCTAAATATATTTGTTGCAATACAGTATAGAGTGTGTCGATTCCCGCTCCTGTCTTTGCCGATACAAGCAATACATTGAAGATGTCTAGATACTCTTTTATTGTCTCATATATGTTCGTCGATAGCTCAAGTTTAGTTCCAACTAGTTCCTTTCTTAATTCATCGTGCAACTCCTCCGGGTTATCAATCCATCCGAGAATTTTCTCGAGATACTTTCCGTTTATGAAGTCGATTTTATTTAAGACGTTTATCATAGGTTTATGAAAGCGATAGAACACGGATGCTGATAGAAGTAGGGATGAAACAAACGAACTTGCACGAAGAGCTACAACCGCATCTAATATAAAAATAATGCATGAACGTTTCTCGCTCAGTTGTGATATCAGATATTCTCCGATATCTCTAAAGACAAATAGCTCCATTTGACCCGGAGTATCGAAAATTACATAGCCTGAACCTGAGGAGAGTACTTCTTCCCTTATTTTCTCGATTTGAGTAGCCATATAATCAACAGATGCTATAATTGCGCCATTAGGTCCTAATCCATATTTCTCCATAAAGAAATCGGCTCTAACCCACTCCCTTACGTCAACATCGGGTTCGTAGGGGAGTTTCTCTACCGCTGGATCTAAGTTAACCCTAACTACATCTATGTCGTGAGCTAACAGCCATTGAGATAGGCTATGAGTTAAAGTTGACTTACCCGAACCAGCTGGACCGATAATAAAAACATTGAACAAGATAGCCTACCCTTACTTTTTCCTTGAAAGCCACCAAGCCAAATACTCCCGTGCTTTATCCTCCTTTTCCTCCTCATCTCTTCCCTTAAACTTGGAAGATTTAATTCTGCTCCACTCTTCTCGGGTTAATGAAAAACCGCAATTTTTACACACATACATAGAGCGCCTATGATCATATTTCATTATAGATCCACAGTCAGGGCAAACGGGCATGTGTATCCCTTTTATTCTTTTTCTTTCTCTTCGCTTAATAGTTTTCGCTTATCGTAGGCCCGCAGAACCTCTACGGCAAATATCGCATCGTTATGATCTATTTGATCCTGCAGGGATTTGTAGCCATTTTTCTCTAACTCTCTTATAACTTCATCTATCTTCTTTCCTCTCCTGATTTCTATTTCTTTTATTAATTTTTCAAACGTTTCTCGTTTAAATTCTCCATAGTCCTCCTCGCATGGAAGCTTAATACCGAACTTTTTTGAAAGTATGCTCATGATAATGCACGTCTCTGGATCCCGCCTTTCAGGACATACGTATTCACAGTGAGCTAATGCATACCTAAACAGTTTCTCCAGGTCGCTTAAAAGCGTTGTAATAACTTTGTCGGGCATTAGACTCCCCATCCCTACATCCAATACAGAAGACTATTAAGTTTTTCCTGAGGAGGCGATTGCATGCAGTATTTCTCTAGCTCTTTTACCGGGATCGTTGGACCTCGTTATATATCCGCCAACAATTACAATATCTGGCTTTGCATGAATAATTTGCGGAATAATTTGCGGTTTTATTCCTCCAGCAAGGGCAAGCTTAATACTACCGTATTTTTCCCTAATGAATCTTGCTTCGTTTACCAAGGAGATTATGCTTATTCCACGGCGCTTCTGTACATCAACACCTATGTGAAGACAGACTATATCAAATCCTATATTGGCTATCTCTTCCAGCCTCTCAATCGGATTTGCTACATTTATAAAATCAACCATCACAAGCTTACCGTATTCCCTAGCCAGCTCTGTAACTTCCTCTATAGTTTCCTTACTCGCTAATGCAAGGACAGTTACGATATCGGCACCAGCTTCGTAGAATACCCTGGCTTCAAGAACTCCTGCATCCATAGTTTTAGTATCAGCTACAATAAAGGCATCATCAAAATATGCTCTGAATATCTTTACAGGTAAAACGCCATACTTCTTAATCAACGGTGTACCAGCCTCAATATAACGCGCGCCACTTACGTACGTTGCCTTAGCTATACGCATAGCTTTATCTAAGTTAACAACGTCTATAGCAACCTGTAAGTTAGCGGACAATTCTCTCACCACGTCAGATAATCCAACATACAGGCTTATAAGTTATGACCAATCCGATGATAAAGCAGTACTCATGGTTTGCATAATCTAACATCTCACGATGGCTTTTCTGCGTAAAAAATATATAGAAGCGCTAATATGCATTTTTCGGATTATTCTCATGGGGTGTTAGAATGGCGGCTCAACTAGCACAAATAGGTGGAGTTCCTGTTCTAATCCTAAAGGAAGGTACCACGAGAACATTTGGTCGTGAGGCAATAAGACAAAACATTATGATCGCAAAAGCAATCAGCGAAACCATCAAGACGACCCTAGGACCAAAAGGAATGGATAAAATGTTAATTGACAGCTTAGGAGATATAACCATTAGTAACGACGGAGCAACTATACTGGATGAAATTGACGTACAGCATCCAATAGCCAAACTGCTCGTGGAAATATCCAAGGCCCAGGACGATGAGGTGGGAGACGGAACAACAACAACAGTGGTTCTAGCTGGTGAGCTACTCAAGGAGGCCGAGAGGCTGCTACTAAAGAACATACATCCGACAGTAATAGTGTCAGGGTACAAGAAGGCGCTTGAAAAGGCGAAAGAAGTACTAAAGAGTATAGCCATAAAGGTAGACAGGGACGATGATGAGTCATTAAAGAAGGTTGCAATGACTGCTATGCACGGAAAAGCAGTCGCCGGGGTCAGAGAATACCTGGCTGAAATAGCAGTAAAGGCCGTTAAACAGATAACAGAGAAGAGAGGAGATCGCATCGTAGCAGACACCGGATACATACAGATGACAAAGAAACAAGGAGGCAGCATGTTTGATACACAGCTAGTCTACGGAGTAATCATAGATAAGGAGGTAGTTCACCCAGGCATGCCTAAGAGAATAGAAAACGCTAAAATAGCTCTACTGGATACGCCACTTGAAATAGAGAAGACTGAAATAGATGCAGAAATAAGGATACACGATCCATCGCAAATGCAGGCCTTCATAGAGGAGGAAGAAAGACTGTTAAGAGATATGGTTATGAAGATCAAGAAGGCAGGTGCAAACGTAGTATTCTGCCAGAAGGGTATAGATGATATAGCCCAACACTACCTTGCTAAGGAAGGCATACTGGCTGTAAGGAGAGTCAAGAAGTCCGATATGGAGAAGTTAGCTAGGGCCACTGGAGCTAGGATAGTAACCAAGGTCGAAGACCTAACAGAGAAGGATCTAGGATACGCTAAACTGGTAGAGGAAAGGAAGATAGCCGAGGAACGAATGGTATTCGTTGAAGGATGTAAAGATCCTAAAGCAGTAAGCATACTGATAAGAGGAGGTCTAGAGAAAGTAGTCGATGAAGTTGAGAGATCATTAAACGATGCCCTAAGGGTAGTAGCTGATGTAATAGAGGAGCCATGCATACTGCCGGGTGGAGGCGCACCAGAAGCAGAAATAGCCAAAGTGTTGAGGGATTACGCTGCAAAAGTTGGTGGAAGGGAGCAATTAGCGATAGAGGCTTTTGCTAATGCAGTAGAGGTTATACCGAAAACCCTAGCTGAGAACTCTGGGCTTGATGCCATTGAGACCCTAATGAAGTTAAGGAAGAAGCATAAGGAGAAGGATGGATGGAAGTATGGTGTAAACGTATTCACTGGAGAAATAGAAGATATGCTAAAGCTAGGAGTAGTAGAGCCACTCGTAGTAAAAACTCAGGCACTAAAATCAGCAACTGAAGCATCTGCAATGATTCTGAGAATTGACGATATAATAGCGGCAAGCAAGCTTGAGACTAAGGAAGAGAAAGGAAGAGAAGGCGAAGAAGAAAAAGAAACTGAATTTGATTGAAACTACTAATTAATTTTTAGTATAAAAGAAAGTTTCTTTACTCTTTCTTTATATTATAAACTTCTTATCATGTAATCTTAATGTAGGTTAGTTTACAGATAATCATGCGAGTTTTCTGTGTTTCAGTGTATTAGAGGAAAATATTACCCACATTATAAGAATTCTAGCAGAACTAGTTAATGCAAGTGTTAAGGATAGTAGCCCGGCGGGGATTCGAACCCCGGTCGGCGGGTTTCTCTCCTAACTGGGTCCAGAGCCCACCATGCTTGACCGCTACACCACCGGGCTCCAGAATATATAATCCAGAGGCTATCGATATATATTTTTCTTCACTTACGATTACTACCCAACCTTCAGAGGGCTCAAGAAATGGTCTAATTTGCAGGAGATGATTTGGGAATGTTTATAAGCTAATTTAAAGGTAAAATATACTAGGCTATGAAGAAAAAGCGCCTTCTGATAGCTGATGAACGAGAAGTACCTCTGAGCTAATAAATATATCATTATTAAAATACTATAAAATTTTACATTAAATAAAGGATAGATTAACGTTCTACTCCAGAACTTAGTTTGAAATGTAGTTTTGCGTCGCCTAAACTGCATGTGTTTACCCGGTTTTTGAGAAAGAACTTGAACATTATAGCATCTGAGATATCCTGAAAATACCATTCAAAATAAATATTGGAGTGTATAGAAATAAGCTAAACACAGAGGATGATGATGGAATATGAAGATTATGTGGGCTCCCTGGAGAATAAAGTATATTTTATCCGCAGTGAAGAAAACGAATGAATGTATTTTCTGTAAAATTATAAGCTATGATAGGGAAAAGGATAAGGAAAACCTCATACTCCATAGGGGAGATACTGCTTTCATCGTGTTAAACAAGTACCCATACAACAACGGACACTTATTAATTGTCCCATATTCGCACGTACCCTCTCTGGAATATCTTAGCGATGAGGAGGTACTTGAAATGATGAAGCTTGTAAAATATTCAATATTAGCATTAAGAAAGGCCATGAATCCCGACGGGTTTAATGTAGGTATAAACATTGGGAGGGTAGCGGGAGCAGGCGTTGAAGACCACGTACACATACATATAGTCCCAAGGTGGAATGGAGATACAAATTTCATGCCAGTGCTAGCCGAAACTAAAGTAATCTCAGAGTCTCTACAAGACTCCTATGAAAGAATAAGTAAAGCTTTACGTGAAATTTTAGGCTAGCTTCGGGCAAGGTATGCATCATAAAGATCCTTTACATCCTGGAATATTAGGTCCCTTATAATAGGCCTCTTTTCTCTTGCGCTGCGAATGCGATCCGTATCTATCACCGCTGAGACCACATCCTCCTCGTATAGCTTAGCTTTAACGAGCATTTTACCTAAAGGACCCCTCACATGGCTTCCCCCAAAGAAGCCTATGCCGTCTTGAAACCCCACATTATTGACGTATGCTACAAAAACCGTGTTTTCCATAGCACGGCATTTAATGAATGTCTCAAAATGGTCCCTAGACATATCTGGTGCAGCTGATAAATAGACGTGGAGTATAGCACCCCTTAACATGAGGGTTCTTGAAACTTCGGGGAAGAATGCGTCATAACATATAGCAACTCCCAGCTTTAGTCCATCAATGTTGTATACGTTAATTGTGCCACGCCATGGATTAAAGTACCTTAATTCTTCAAATAAGCCATAGCTGGGTAGGTGTCTCTTCCTATATACGCCAATTACTCCTCTTTCACCAACTATAGCAGCCGAGTTATACAGTAGCCTATCCTCGGAACTACGCTCGGACATCCCGAGGATAGCTATGCTCTTAACAGATTTTTCTTTAAGAACTTCAGCAAAGAGTTCTGTCGTCGGGCCGGGTATGGTTTCAGCCAGAATAAAGTGTAAATCTTTACTTAAATAGCCTTGAACGTAAAGCTCAGGGAGTATGTATATATTAAGATCTACTTCCTCCTCAACTTTATCTGATTTAATAACTTCAATAGCTTTCGCAATGTTTATCTCTTTCCTTCCTGGAATGCTTCTCAGCTGAAGAAGGCAAAGACGCACTTTCATGATTACAAGAAAGGAGTTAAATGTTTATTTTCTTTTTCGATACTTAACTTCTTAGGTGTGAACAATATGGCGGAGAAGATAACGATTAAAAGTCTGGACATCGACCTGCAGTATGCAGTTGAGCGAATTACTAACTTCATAAAGGAGTATCTAGCTAAGAGTAAGGCAAAGGGATACGTCATCGGATTAAGTGGTGGGATAGATTCATCCACTACACTAGCTCTTCTAGTAAAAGCCGTAGGTAGCGAGAAGATCACCGGACTAATAATGCCTTTTAAGGGAATAACACCAGAAGAAGACATAAACGATGCTTTAGACCTAGCCAATAGCTTCAATGTAAAACATCACATAATATGTATAAACAGCATATTCGAAGCTTTCAAGTCTATCATCCCTTATTTTGATGAGCAAGACCGCATTTCAAACGGCAACCTTATGGCGAGGACTAGAATGATACTTCTCTACTACTATGCCAACAAATATAACTATTTAGTGGCTGGCACGGGAGATAAGAGTGAAATCCTCTTAGGATACTTCACAAAGGGCGGGGATGGTATGGTAGATATTCTTCCAATAGGAGACCTATATAAAACTCAGGTAAGAAAGGTTGCGAAATACTTGGGACTGCCAGAGAGAATAGTAACTAAGCCAAGCAGCCCTAGGCTGTGGGCAGGACAGATAGCTGAGCAAGAGCTAGGCATAAGCTATGAAACAATAGATCTAGTTCTCTACTCGCTCTTTGACTTAAGGCTTAATATGGATAAAATAGCTGAAAAAACAGGAATTAGTAAAAGCATTATTCAAGCAATATATGAGAGAGTAATTTCATCGCAACATAAACGTAACTTGCCGCCCATACCGAGGATAAGTGCCCGGACAACGGGATTAGATTTGAGGATGCCAATTTAGCCTTGACGAAGAGGTAACGGAATCTTTAGTTTTTTAGCTAATTCCTTATACCTGTTTCTTACAGTAACTTCAGTAACCTGTGCGGCCTGAGCAACTTCCTTCTGCGTCCTCACCTCTCCTGAGCGGAGTGAGGCAATATATATTGCTGCTGCAGCTAGACCGGCCGGATCTTTTCCTGCGGTTATTCCAAGCTTCTGTGCTTCCCTAAGTATATTGATAGCTTCCCTAATAGTTCTAGTGCTTAACTTTAATGTCTCACCTATTCTAGGCACGAAGTCTATTGCATTAGGTAGTGGAACCTTCACAGGCGTCTCCCTAATGAGAAGCCTATAGCACCTAGCGACATCCTTTCTTCCAGCTCTCGTATATCTAGATATTTCATCCAAAGTTCTTGGCAATCTTCTTTCCCTACATGCGGCATAAATCGCTGCAGCCATAACGGACTCTATTGATCGTCCCCTAACTAACCCCGTCTCTAAAGCTATCCTATAAATTTCTAATGCCCTATCCTTTATTACCTTAGGTAGACCTAAATGTGAAGATAATCTTTCAAGTTCAATAGCCGCCTGAGCCAAATTCCTCTCTATCGATGACTGTATCCTAGTCCTTAAATGCCATTTCCTCAATCTAAGCATCTCTATCTTTCTCTTCAGGGATAGCTCTCTACCTGCAGCATCCTTACTCTTCCAATCTATCTCTGTGGATAAGCTCTCAGGAGTTATCCTATCTAAAGGCATACCAATTCTACTTCTCTTTTCTCTCTCCTCAGGGGTGAATGCTCTCCACTCTGGTCCTCTATCGATAGCTCTTTCGCTTATAACGTTGCCACAGACGGGGCATATTATCTCTCCTCTAGCGTAATCGTGAATAAGCCTTGTATTGCCACATCTATCACAGACTAATGTCTTCCTCTTCGATCGATTATTACTCATAATCTCACCCAATAAGTTTAAATACACCTAAAGGGAAATATTTATAAATTTTTCGTCCCCCATAATAAGGGGACAAAAAGCTTATAAACTTTTCGTTTGGAGGTCTTTCTATGCATAATGTATACATTGAAACCTACGGATGTTGGCTGAATAAAGCCGAGACAGAGGTTATTAAGACAATTTTACGAAAAAATGGTTACACTATCGTACAGGATTTAGAGGATGCTGATATGGTAATAATAAATACGTGCGCTGTCCGGGAAGACGTGGAGAGACGAATGTTCAGGAGGCTAAGGGAGATAGGGAGAAAGGAGGGGAAGTTTAAGGTAATTGTAGCTGGCTGTTTAGCCGTTGTAAGGCCAGCCTCAATAGTAAAGATTATACCTAGGGCTGTGCTGATTAGTCCCGATAATATAGAGCGCATAATGGATGCCATTAAAGGGGGCAATCACTTAATACTAGGTGCATCCTCAAGGTGCATTCTTCCGGATATACCTAGCAGTCATAGGTATGTAGTGCCAATAGCATCTGGATGTTTAGGTAACTGTGCTTTCTGTGTAGGAAAATTCGCTAGACCACGATTGAAAAGCTATCCTAAGGATGTAATTGTAGATGCGATTAGTCGTGCGGTAGAGAGGGGCGTAAGGGAGATCTATTTAACAGCACAAGATGTAGCCGCCTATGGTGTAGATATAGGGACAAACATTGTTGAATTGCTAAATGATATCTTGAGTAGAATACATGGAGAGTATATTATAAGGCTAGGGATGATGGAGCCAAGCTTAGTTTTGAAATATCTAGATGAGCTGGTAGAAATATACAGAGATCCCCGCGTCTACAAGTACCTACATATGCCTATTCAATCAGGCGATGACAGGGTATTGAAGCTGATGAATAGGAAGTATAATACGGATGATATTATAACGATAGTTGAGAAGTTTAGGAGAGAATTCCCGGAGCTTAATTTTGCGACGGATATTATAGTTGGTTTTCCGGGGGAGGATGATGAGGCATTTAACAATACAGTCAGAATTATTGAATATTTAAAGCCCGATAAGGTTCATTTTGCAAGATATGCTTTAAGGCCGTTTACTAAAGCATATCTAATGCCGCAGGTACCTGAATACATTAAGAAGAGGAGATCCCGTATGTTATCAAAAGTTGTTGAAAAGGTAACGCTGGAGCGAAATATGCAACTTGTAGGAAAATGTAGAAGGGCAATAGTATCCGATTATGGACTTAAGGAAAATACATTAATCTGTAGACTATTGAACTATAAGCCAGTCGTTATAAGTAGGGAGCCAAACCTATCCTTAGGCGACATCATAGATGTCAAAATTTTAGATGCAACACCTATATACTTAAGGGGTAAAATCCTAGGATCTTGAAGAACCTCTAATTTCATCGAGCTTCTTCAATAGCTTTTCAACGTCCTTCTCAGTCAACTTCTTGAATACTACCTTAGGCTTATTTATCCTATGTCCACCAGGTACTAGGTCTTTAGCCATGCTCCAGGAAATATCGTTAACGTTGTAATTCATTTGTCTAAGTAGTTCCTCTGCGCTACTGGGTATAAATGGAAGCAACATTATAGCGACCGACCTTGCGATGCTAAATGCTATATTCATAGTTGTACACGTCCTCTCCCAATCAGTCTTTATGGTATTCCATGGTTCTCTCTCGTTAAGATACCTATTGCCTAACCTAGCTAGTCCAGCTACTTCATGTAAAGCAAGCCTTATTCTAAATTCATCCATGTACTCTGTTATCCTCCTATACATGCTAGCTATCTCATCTACTGTCCTTTTGTCTATCTCATCCATTTCATGTCTTTCGGGAACTACTCCATCCATTCGAGTATATATAAACGATAGTGTACGGTAAATAAAGTTCCCGATATCGTCATTTAACATCTTGTTAATAACGTTGAGTAACTCGCTCCACCTAAAGCTCGTGTCCCTAACCTCAGGCCTTAGAGCTACTAGGGTAAATCTCCATATATCGGTTGGCAGAAGCTCTAGTGCCTCGTCAATCCATATGCCGATACGCCTACTCTTAGAAAACTTCTGCCCTTCGTAGAGCAGGTACTCTGTCGATGCAACGGTCCAAGGAAGATTATAGTTTCTTGATGAAGCGATAAGTAGTGCAGGAAATATTATCGTGTGGAAAGGTATATTATCTTTACCTATAAAGTAAACACTCTTTGTCTCCGGATTAAGCCAAAACTCCTTCCACCTATCCTTTTCTCCTTTTTTGCTGAAATATTCTATTGTAGCTGAAATATATCCGAGAACAGCCTCCATCCAGACATAGATTGTTTTACCCTCTGCTCCCGGAAATGGAGCGGGAATCCCCCACTTATTATCCCTAGTTATGGACCTTGGCTTTAATCCATCCCTAATTACCTGTAAGCTCATGTTCCTAGCGTTCTCCGGCAAATTACTGTTTTCTAATATATATTTCTCGATGTCATTAGATAATTTAGGCAGATCGAAAAACCAATGTTTCGTCTTTTTAATAATGGGTTTAGATCCACAAATGGAACATCTAGGGTTAATAAGCATAGTTGGTGTTAGTAGCCTACCACATTTATCACATTGGTCGCCTCTGGCGTCCTCAAAGCCACAGTAAGGACAAGTTCCATGAACAAATCTATCCGGGAGAAATCTATTGCACTTAGGACAAAACGGCAAAAGCATTTCATCTTCAAAAATGTAGCCTCTCTCATATAGATCCATATAGAATTCCTGAACAAACTTTATGTGTACAGGATTCTCAGTCCGTGAATAGTTGTCGAAGGATATATTCCATCGATCAAACAGCTTCTTCATTCTGCTATGTATTTCATCTGTAAGCTCTTTAGGACGTATTCCACGCTTAATGGCCTCTACCTCAATGGGAGTTCCATGCTCATCGGATCCGCTGACAAACACTACTTCGCATCCCTTTAACCTTAAATACCGTGCAGCAACATCGGCTGAAAGGATGGATCCTATAATGTTACCTAGGTGAGGGATACCGTGAGCATAGGGCCACGCTGAGCAAACGAGCCATTTGTCTCCCATGAGCATTACCTCCCAATCATATTATTAATGGTCATATTAAAGAATTATGATTATTATTAATAGTAATGATAGCTCAGCTATGTTCCTAATCTCCAGCTTTCTAAGTATTCTTTCTGCTCCTTAGTTAATCTTTCGATCTTTACACCCAGGCTCTTAAGTTTTAACCTAGCTATTCTTTCATCTATTTTATAAGGTAGCCTATAGACTTTCTTTTTCAATTTACCTTTATTCTTAACCAGATACTCGACAGCCAGCGCCTGGTTGGCAAAACTCATATCCATGACCTCGCTAGGATGTCCCTCGGCGGAGACCAGATTTACAAGTCGTCCCTCAGCGATAAGATACAGCTTCTTACCATCCCGTAGCCTGTATTCATCTACTGTAGGCCTTACAGATCTCTTGCTAACAGAAATTTCCTCCAGATCGGGTACGCTTATTTCCACGTTAAAGTGGCCAGCGTTTGCTAGAACAGCTCCATCCTTCATCAATAAGAAGTGTTCCTTTCTAATAACATCTCTATTTCCCGTAGCAGTTATAAATATGTCACCTATCCTAGCCGCCTCACGCATTGACATTACTCTAAATCCATCGTATATTGCCTCTAATGCCTTAATTGGATCGACTTCAACAACTATAACATTAGCACCCATGCCCCTTGCTCTTTGAGCAATACCTCTACCTACCCATCCATACCCGCAGACAACTACGTTTTTACCTGCAAGCAGAATGTTTGTGGCACGCATAATTCCATCTAAAGTACTCTGTCCGCAGCCGTACCTGTTATCAAATAGGTATTTCGTAAGCGAGTCATTTACCGCCACAATAGGGTATAGAAGCTTTCCATTCCTCTCCAAGGCTTTAAGCCTTAAAACTCCTGTTGTAGTCTCTTCGGTCCCGCCTAATATCCTCTCAATAGACTTAACATCCCAATCTCTTAGCATCTCCTTGGCGTATCTAGTTTCTTCATTCAAAATGCCATAGAAAAGCATATGTATTGTGGATGTTAAGTCGGCTCCATCATCCATTGTCACATCGGGCTGGGAGGAAATAAGCATACCTATAGCCTTATAATACTGTTCCTTTGACATACCTCTCCAAGCGAACACGTGAACACCCATTTCAGCTAACGCCGCTGCAACATCATCCTGTGTAGATAACGGGTTGGAAGCAGACATCCATATCTCAGCTCCACCGCTAAGGAGAGCCTTTGCAAGTACAGCTGTTTCCTTAGTCACGTGCATACACATTGCAATTCTAAGCCCCTTAAACGGCTTCAGTTTCTCTAGCCGCTTTGCGATAAGCCTTAAAACCGGCATGTGAGCTTCTGCCCACTCTATCTGCGTTTTTCCTATTGGTGCTAGAGACGGATCCTTAACCCTATACTCATCTGCCAAAGATATTTTTATCATCTCTATCACTTATGTCATAAATCTAGCTAAAGCAGCGCTGTTTTTAACGCTTCACCACAGGGACATTTCCTTTCCAGCGGTATCCTGGGTATCAAAGCCTTTAGAAGCTTTTTAGCTTTCTCAGTATTCTCCTTCATTACCCTAACGACTTCCTCGGCCGTAACGGGCTTTTCCGCCCAAACGTCGTAGTCGGTGACCATAGCAATAGTAACGTAACATATCTCGGCTTCTCTCGCGAGATTTACTTCAGGAACCAGGGTCATTCCTATAATATCACAGTGCCATTGTCTCCACAACCTGGATTCTGCTCTCGTCGAGAACCTAGGCCCCTCTATGCATATATACGTCCCCTTATCGTGCATTTTAATGTTAAGGTCACGTGCTGTCTTAACAACTATCTCCCTGAGCTCGGGACAGAAGGGATCAGCCATTGAAACGTGAGCTACTACTCCACCGTCATAGAACGTATAGGCCCTACTTTTAGTCATATCAACGAATTGATCAGGGCATACGAAGTCTCCAGGCTTATAGTCCTCCCTCAAGCTACCTACGGCTGATACTGATATTATTCTCTTAACGCCTATTTCCTTTAAGGCCCAGATATTAGCCCTATAGTTGACCTTATGCGGGGGAATAGAATGTCTCGGGCCGTGTCTAGCTAAAAACGCTACCTTAACGCCCCCAATAGACCCAACCTTTATGAAATCTGACGGAAGTCCATATGGAGTATAAACTTTTATTTCCTCAATTTCTGTCTCAAACCAATCTGGATCATAAAGCCCTGAGCCACCTATAATCCCTATATATGCCTCCACCTTTTTTAAACTCATTCAATCACCATTCAATTTTATTCCAACAAACTTATTTCTCTTATGGATGCTACAGGGGTTTGGCGTAAATGCCTAATTTAGAGTTTATATAATCTGCGAAAGCTTTTGTAAAACCGTATACTGTATACACCTCTTCAGCTCCACTCTTTTCAACATACTCTAGCAGTTGACTGAAATCGACGTGGCTTGATAGGGGATAAGCATTAGACTTATTCCATCTAATGCTCCACCCAGTACATACGATAGCTGGCTCCAGCTTTGCGTTAAGAGATAAATTCAACGGAATCAGATGAATGCCTCTAGGCTTTCCAGGGATATATTTACTAGTACTGATGTAGCTACCCAGAGGCGGACCATATTTCTCATGTATTAAATTGTACATGTATACTGCTGGATGAACTACAACGGGCATACCTATCCTAGAGACAGAAAGAAGGAAAGTTAATTCTTGAAGAGTGCCGAGGCTCCTCCCACTCACGTAAACTACGTCATACATATCCATTAAACCGACAATATTTTCCAGGATCTCACAGTATAATTTCCTTCTATCAGGAAAGATATAGCTCGGTAAACCGTACGTGGATTCTATAATTAAGACATCGCCTTTAAGAATTCTAGCTTTCTCCAACACCAATCTTTTGCTTAAATTAACATCGCCAGTATATACTATTGAATCCTTAAAGTTAAGCCTAAATTGGAGGGAGCCTATACAGTGACCTGCATTATATGCCTCCAAGTAGATTCCATTTACCTCACCGCAAAATCCATCCTCTACATCAACAACTTCTCTAAGCTTAACGTCATGTTTCTTTTCAATAATCTCTCGAGTAGCCCTACTCATTACCTTGGGAACCTTACGTATAGCTCTCAACGCCCTAATACTGTAGTGATCACTATGAGCATGTGATAAAAGAACAAGATCAGGCTTAACGTTTGGAATAGATTTAGGATCAGCTAAAATGCATCTATCAGCGATTCTAATAAGTATTCCACCGTTGTATTCGACGTTAACCTTTTTACGCTCCAACATCATTTCACTCTAGGATGATATAGTGGAGGAAATCGACGCCTACGTCAAGCTACATATATCTCACATAGACGTTAATAAAGTTTTAAAGAATGGAAGCCAAGCGAAGCTAGTTCTAGGTAATGTTGCAATTAGGAAAGTAAGGTTATATGGTAGAGTACTGGAAATACGTAGATTTAGAAAGTTTTCTGACGTATTAATTGACGATGGGTCAGGGAAAATAACGTGTCGAATATGGGAAGGAACGAGGATGCCCGAGCTTAAAGAAGGAGATCTAGTCGATGTATTTGGTCAGATAAGGCTCTATAATGAAAATCTATACGTAAAAACAGATATCATAAGGAAGATTAATGAGGAGTTCGTGAAACTGAGAGAAGCTGAAATCAAGCTAACAGAACTAATTCTTTTCAAACGCTAGCTATTTAACGGCAAGTCACTATATTACTGTCAGATAGATATGCCTAAAAAATCCCGTAAGGAGCAGCCAATAGATCTAACAAGTTTTTTCGTAGAGGAAAAGGAGGAGGTTCCAAAGCCTTCTAAGACTGCCGAGGAAAGGGATGTAAGTGAAGCTGCTAGGAGAGTGGAGAGCTATATTAAGACAAATAGAACAGTTTTAAAGTCCACGCTCTATAAGTGGGCCGTAAAGAACAATATCTCGCCGCAGGAGCTTTATTTATCACTAAAACAACTTATTAAAGAAGGTAAAATAAAGAAAATATTTGACCATGCTAGAGAGGAGATAGCATATATGTATGTTTAACTGAGGTGGTGTCATGACGTATAGAGATTACCTTAAGGTTGAGGATATAGACGACTTTTTAAAGATAGCGGAGAAATGTGATGTAATCCTTAGAATTGATCCATTCCTCATAGTGAACTTCTATGGAACGATGTTCTATATAGACCTAGGTGAAATAGAGGAGGACATGGTTAAAAGGGTAATTTCGGGACTAAAGGCGAAAATAGTAAATATAAGGGAGACTAAATCATATAAATCGGTAAGCGAATTCTACTTGAAGGAAACACAAGCTTAATATAATCTACTGAACAAAAGGCTATAGTAGCGGTGGAAGATGTGCATATAAGCTATCAAAAATATGGCTATTACATAGGATACGAGGACTATGTCCTCATCAGCTGGTTTTCGGAGCTAATCAAAAGCGTCCTTCCTTCTGTAAGTGAGGGCGAGATAAACATAATGTCTAGCGTAGCGCTTACAGACTTTAAGAACTGGGTTAAATATAAGAGGCTTATTTTAGGAGAAAAAGGAGCCGATGAAAAAGTAGATGCTCTTATCTCATGGCTAATAGATAATCAGCCCAATGAATTGAAGAAAATAATGAGAGAGTGGCTTGAAAGCTGGCTACTTAAATGGCGACAGAGAGTTAAGATAATATTTGATGAGAACGAGGATACAAAGCAAGCAAAGAAGATTTTCGCTAAAACCAATAATGTATGGCGTAAAATACCCTATAAGGATGAGTTAAAGGAAATAATCATTGGATCGCTAATTAGTGTGGGTGAGATTTGTTTCACAGAGGTTATATCAGAAAGCATACTGAGGGGGGAATTGAATAAATATATGAATTACGTTAAGGATGAGGATAAGCTTTTAGAAATCTTAAGCAAAAATTCCATCCTGATACTTAAGGATGCCATGCGTAATGTAAAGAGGATTACCCGCATAAAGGGACCGCTAATTGTAGTACGCGTAGATACTAGTGTCCTTAAAACGGAGGAGGATGAGAGTAGAGGACAAAATAAAGGCAGTAGATGGCGATGGAATATATCCTTCTAGCTGTGGAAAGATGTTTATAGCTGGCATAGATGAAGCTGGACGAGGACCAGTAATAGGGCCGATGGTTGTAGCGTTAGTACTAGTCGATGAAAATGGAGAATTTTTACTCAAAAGAATTGGTGTAAAGGATTCTAAAACTCTTTCTAAAATGCAAAGACTTAGATTATCGAAAAGCATTCAAGTAATATGTAGGCAAGTTATAGTAGAAGTAGTTCAGCCGTCAGAGATAGATTCAGCCGTATACGGTAGAGCCGCAAAAAACCTTAATGATCTTGAGGCGAGAATTGCTGCACGTTTAATAGACAAGATAACGTTTACCCCGTGCAACGTATACGTAGATTCTCCGGACGTAAACACCATTAGGTATCGTAATACAATAATGAAATATCTATCCAGGGACGACATTGAAATAATAGTTGAGAATGATGCCGATAAGACGTATCCCGTTGTCTCGGCGGCATCAATTATAGCGAAGGTTAAAAGAGATAGCATAATTGAGGAACTGAAAAAAGTATATGGCGATTTTGGCTCAGGTTATCCTTCCGACCCTAAAACGAGAGCTTTTCTACGTAATATAATAAAAGGCAGACGCATACCACCTATCGTTAGACGATCATGGAAAACGTTCAGGAATATTGTGAAGCAAAAACCAAGCGGATACAATGTAGTTATATAAAATCTTCCTTTTCTCTTCGACTAAATATAACGTAGCCTTAGCTTTTACATATAGAAAGGTTTGTTTTCAGATTTTTCTATTAAAAGTTTATTTCTCTGAGATAAGTTTTATATTCCAATTAAATGTTTTTCAATAACGAGTAGGGTGTAATTATGCCTGTAGATATTTATGCAAATAAAAAATCAAGTACCGGAACTAAAACTAGGGTTCCCGATGTAAGCCCCTTTAGCGGCATGTGCCCCCTCTGTATCGAGGATTGCCCGGTTCTATGTGAAATAGGCTTATCCGCTATAAGAGGTAGGGAAGTAGTTTATCCGGTTCCTGACTATTTCGGAAAAAGCACGGCTGCATCAAACAAGGACTACGGGCTGGATTGGTCTCACTTCAATATACACGCTGAGTTAAGGGGAGCTAGAGGCATAGCCGAAGACTCCGACATAGCGATATTTCCCAACGTCTCTGTTGAGACAAAAATAGGCGGCATACCACTTAAAGTACCATTCCTAGTGGCAGCCCTAGGATCAACAGCCGTAGCTAAGAGAAACTGGGATTCACTAGCCATTGGAACAGCTATATCCGGCACAATAATGACCATAGGAGAAAACGTGGTTGGAATGGATCCTGAAGCCAAATTTGATGCAAACGGTAAGGTCATAGACACAGTCGACTTGAAGTACAGAGTTGAAAAGTACAGAGAGTTCTGGGATGGAAAATATGGAGAAATAATTGTACAGACAAACGTTGAAGACCAGAGGCTAGGAGTAGACATCTACGC
>Ga0180302_10000176_pt1 | contig 27064 bp, 24 predicted proteins | sample GuaBasSediGuay17_FD_121794 | JGI IMG/M metagenome (GOLD analysis project Ga0180302, IMG submission 121794) | Subseafloor sediment microbial communities from Guaymas Basin, Gulf of California, Mexico - Guay17, Core 4571-4, 12-15 cm | ecosystem: Environmental > Aquatic > Marine > Hydrothermal... | reverse complement strand
TCTCAATGTATGCCTATGTGATAGAAAGGTCTTTCCTTTATTGACTACATGTTCTATTACATCCATACTTTCTAAGTCTAGATTGAAGCCTCTAGAGTATCTTAGTGCATATCCACACACATCATCATCTAGAACCAATTTTTCTAGGCTCTGAACATTTTCAGTTTCTATCATACCAGGTCCCGATACCACGTTGATTTTGCGAAGAGTTGCTACTAGTGCGCCTATACTGCTCTCTACTCCAGCCTGGAAATCGATAAGTCTAGTGTCGCTTAGACACATATAGGTATGGGTGGGTAAAGAGAAGTGCTTAGCCAGTTCCACATATGCCGTAGCTACTAGTAAAGTTTCAGGTGTCGTGATAAGGAGAGAGCCATACCTCATATCTAAGATACAGGGAGATCCACCGTATATTATGGGAGAACCTGGATTTACTAATTGTGCTATAGTTATGCCAGATAGAGCTTCTGCATGATGTTGTATTAAAGCCCCTCCTATCGTTGCTGGAGCTGTAGCACCAAGCTGTGGCATAGGTATTATCTCAATGGGAATACCCCTCTTAGCACAGTCAACCAGATTGCTTATAGTGATCCTACTCCACTTCAGAGGAGGTGAGGGACATACATCAAATACTGCAAGAGGCTTCTTACCAGGATCGCCTATGACGACTTCCAACATTTTCAGCATATCGATAACTCCATCAATTGTAAAGGCTCCAGTGATGATAGGCTTTCTAGAGATCTTCAATATGGGATATAGTCTAATTCTATCTCTCAGCTCTATTGGAACATCATATGGAATGAGAGCTGTACTCTGAAGGTGTATGTTCTCTAGGTATTCTACCACTAGGGAGAACTTAAATAGGTCTTCTAGTAGGGGTTCTCTTGGATCTGTAGATTTGCAGTCCAGTATTCCACTAGCTGCCGATCCTGGATTAAATAATACAGTATCCCCAGAGAGAGTAGCATAAGGCTTTCCATCCCTGGAATAAAGAGTTACCTCCTTTGGCGTTTTCCTCAAAGCCCACTCGACTACATCCCGAGGAAACTTTACCCTCCCCTTCTCATAACTCAAACCAGCACTCTTCAGTATATCTAAAGTTCTCTGATCGTCTATCGCTACTCCTATGTTTTCTAGTAATATTAGAGCCTTTTCATGTAGGATTTCCCTTTCATCTCTACTCAGTAGACTTAAGGTAGGTCTAGGCATTAGATTACACCTACTCTGACCATACTTACTGTTAATGCAAGTATAAGTTATATCCATTGTCAAGACGGACTATATGCTGAGCACTAGGCATTAGAACTTCACTTCCCCTCTACCGTAGTGCTTTTAAACTATGATAGATACTCATTAGGCAGTTCTCTCGCTTATATTCTGAGGTGAAGGATACATTGAAATGGACAGCTATAGTTCTTTTGTAGAGAAAATATGTCTATAGAAACTGCTCTGAGAAAAACTAAGGGTAAGGTTGGAGTATAGCGGAAAATTTATGTAGATATCTACCTATTTCGAGAATGTGAAAAACGCCCCGGTGGTGTAGCCCGGCAAGCATAGACCTGTGTGGGGTGCAACGGCCTCTCGAGCCGCAGATCCCGGGTTCAAATCCCGGCCGGGGCACTAATTCTCATTATTGAATGCTTGCTATGAGTTTATGTAAGCTTGAGACTAGTAATGTACAGCACTCACGGTGTAGAATCGTATGACATAAATGATGATCTATACAAAATTATTAACGTAGTAAAAGAGAGGAAAGGATTTGTACTATAATTAAGGTTAGAGTTCATGAAGACTTGAAGAAGTCGAACGTAATGGATCCTCTTAAGGCTTCTGAGTCACTCGACTAACAACTAGAAAAGACCTACCTAGAAAATGATATCTACTGGAGGGGAGCTAGGTGAGACATGAAAAATTCAAACTTGAGTAATATTCTGAGGTCTCCATAGAGAATAAGTTAAAATGTCCTATTTCATACATATAGTGGGGTGGAATACATTTCGAGACCTCCTAGAAAATTTCAGTGCATAGCTTGTGGGTATACATTCGAACTACCTCATGGACTTCCCAGACTAATGAATTGTCCCAAATGCGGTGCTCCTGCCTACATGATCCACAGGGTCGATAGGGGTAGGCATAGGTGGGGTCGGAGAAGATAGGGTGAGTTTAGGAAAGCTTACTAGTGTAGAGAAGCTTAAAAATTATTATCTTTCCTTAAGCTCTAGGGAGTTAATCCTGCCATAGCTGTCTTAGGTCCTCTACCTATTCTCAGAAACTCTAGTCTCTCTAAGATCCTGATATTCTCCTCATACCCTTGAACGAAATCGCCTAAATCTCTATGCTCTAGGCCACTCAGTACTTTGAAGAGAAATGCTCTCATGGCTTTTACTCTATCTGGATCCTCCTCTACTAGATTCCTCTGTTCATTTGGGTCCTCTTTAAGATTATAGAGTTCATCCTTCCCATCTGATGCCCAAATATACTTGTATTCTCCGACTATTATGGCTTTTAGTCTTCGATTCCACTTTCTAAAGTCGTAGTTCTTGTCCTTTCTGAGGATTCTCTCGAAACTGAGTAGTGACCTTTGATGCTCTGAGAGAGCGTACTCTCTTTCGAAATCTCCTTTAATGATCTTGACAAGGCTCAGACCCTGATTTTGAATCCAGACATCCGTACTACGAATAGATAGTATATCTAGTATTGTTGGGAAAATATCCAGAGACTGAACTAGTTTACTCGTCCTGAGTCCCTCAGGGAAAATATCAGGATACCTTATGATGAGTGGTATATGAATGCCAGGTTGATATAGGTGGAGTTGATGTGCTATATATGGTGGATAGTGTTCACCCTGCTCATCCCCATGATCACTAGTTATTATTAGTAGGGTCTCATCCATGAGATTCTTTTCATATAGATAGTTGAATAGTCTACCCAGTCTATGATCGAGAGCAGCGGTCTCCCCATCGTACAATGCCCTGAGCAATCTCCATCTCTCTCTTGTGATCTCTTCATAGCCCATTCTAACGAGCCATGGGTCAGGTTGAATTTTTCTGGTCTCCTCTAATGAGATCTTTCCTACAAATTTCTCTCTGAATTCCTCAGGAGGTATATAGGGTAGGTGGGGTTCTAGACAGTTTATGAACATGAAGAAGGGTTTATCTCTGGTATGTTTTTCGATCCATTCAATTGCAAGTTTTATAAGCTTACCTGAGCCTACTTCTATCCATTCCTCGAAGGACTTGAATGTAACTCCATAAAACTCATCGAAACCTCTATCATCCCTCACTCCATATCTAGCCCACCAGTGACCATTACGGCAGAATCCTACAGTCCTGTAGCCTGAAGCTCTTAGTATCTCTGTAAGTGTGAATCTCTCTACAGGTTTGTAAGTATAGCTAGCACCAACTCCATGGCCATAGATGTACTTGCCTGTGAACATAGAGGCATGAGAGGGGAGTGTCCAAACACCTGGAGAGATGCAGTTGAGGAATAATGTACCTTCTCTTGCTATTCTATCTATGTTAGGCGTAGTATTCCTCTCGTAGCCATAACAGTGCAGGTTGCTAGCCCTCTGTACGTCCATAACTATTAGAATTATATTTGGTCTTATTCCCGATTTCATCCTGAATTCCTAGAAGGCTCTTGATTAATAAAGGAATTGACTCTTGTTAGGGCGTAGTACTCAGGTTAACATTTGAGTAGAGCCTTATCATTGCTTGACAATGCATAGCTTATCTCTCGAAGAAATCTCTGGAGAAGACCTTATAAACCTCAAGAATACTATTATTACTGGAACTTATGCCGGGCCCGTGGCCTAGCAAGGCGATGGCGGCCGGCTCCAGACCGGCAGGTCGAGGGTTCAAATCCCTCCGGGCCCACCATTTTTAGATGACTGAGCTAGGAATAGCAAATCATAATCAGAACCTCCTGAAATGAGCTTCTATGAAATTCTTTTATTAGGAGATTACCCCTTAACTCAGGAGCTTATCTTTAATCTAGAAGTTAAGCACTCTTTCATTCCTAGGGAGATCTTGGACTATATCGGAGTGGAAAAACCAATATAGGACTGTAAATTTAATGGTAGAGGTGATGAAAAGCGGGCTTAGGGGATAAATGACCTAGCCTGCATCGTCTGATGGTGATTAAATGATTCAAATAGGAGTGGTAGGCAAACCCAATACTGGAAAAACAACATTCTTCGTCGCATCAACACTCGTTGATGCAAAGATTGCCTCATACCCCTTTACGACAATAGATGCCAATAGAGGAGTGGGATATGTTAGGATAGAATGTGTATGTAAGGATCTTGGTGTAAAGGATACTCCCGTAAACTCTTTGTGTATAGAAGGAAATAGGTTTGTACCCGTGGAGCTTATAGATGTAGCTGGGTTAGTACCAGATGCCTGGAGAGGAAGGGGGTTAGGTAATAAATTCCTTGATGAACTTAGAAGAGCAAGTGTTCTAGTACATGTAGTAGATGCTTCAGGTGGTACAGATGAGGAGGGTAGAGTGATTAAACCAGGAACTCATGATCCTATAGAGGACATTATATTCCTTGAAAGAGAAATAGATATGTGGATATTTCAGATCTTGAAGAGAGACTGGGATAGACTTGTGAAATACGCAACTATCTCTAAGGAGAGAGCTTCTAAGCTTATTAGTGATAAGCTTAGTGGACTTGGGATAACTATGGAGAGCACTGAGAGAGCTATGGAAGAACTTGGACTGGCAAGGAAGAAGTTACAAGAGTGGAGTGATGATGAATTATTAGAGTTCATACATATTCTAAGATCGTTCAGTAAGCCTATGCTCATAGCTGCTAATAAATCGGACATCCCAGAGGCCGAAGATAATATAAAGAGGATGAAAAAAGAACTCAAGGATTACATCATCATACCCACAAGCGCAGTTTCAGAGCTTGCACTAAGAAAAGCAGCTGAAAAGGGTCTAATAAAGTACCTACCGGGAAGTGAAGACTTTATAATACTTAAAGAAAAGGAACTTACACAAAAACAATTGAAAGGTCTAGAGTACATAAGAGAAAATGTCCTTAAAAAGTGGGGAAATACAGGTGTACAACAGGCTATTGACACTGCCGTTCTAGAGCTACTAAAGTACATAGTGGTCTTTCCTGTCGAAGATGAACTTAGATTAACAGATCATCATGGTAGAGTCCTTCCAGATGCATTACTAATGCCTATGGGTTCCACAGCTAGAGACCTGGCTTATTCAATACATACAGAGCTAGGTGATAAATTCATACAAGCAATCGATGTAAGGACTAAGAGAAGACTTGGCGCCGAGTATAGGCTTAAGCATCGAGATGTGATTAAGATTGTAGCTAGGAGATGAGGTTCGCTTGAGCGTAATAGTATCATTTGAGGAGTACTCATTCAAGTATAGCGGTACTACCTTTTATGCTCTCAGGAATATAAATTTGGACATATACAGAGGAGATTTCATATTATTAACAGGGCCTTCAGGATGCGGTAAAAGTACACTACTGAGATCTATAAATGGACTAATACCACACTTCTACGAAGGAGAGTACACTGGAAGAGTTATTGTAATGGGTCATGAGGTTTCAAAAAGTAGTACGTATGAACTCTCTAGATATGTAGGCATGGTGTTTCAGGATCCTGAGAACCAACTCTTTTCCTCTACTGTGGAAAGAGAGATAGCCTTCGGACTTGAAAACTTAGGATTATCTAAGGAAGAAATGAGGAGAAGAGTAGATAATGTACTACAAATACTTAAAATAGAAAATCTTAGACATAAATCCCCGTACGAATTGAGCGGAGGTCAGCAGCAGAAGGTTGCTATAGCTTCCATAATGGTTATGGAGCCAGAGATCCTCATATTAGATGAGCCAACTGCCAATCTTGATCCCTTGAGTGCACTAGAACTATTTGAACTACTCGCCAGGTTGAATAGAGAAATGAACATTACGATTGTAATAGTAGAACATAGACTAGAGCTCATTACAAGTTTCATTAATAGAGTACTACTCATGGATAGAGGAAGGATTGTTGCTGATGGTGCACCAGAGGAAGTATTTCTAGAGCGTACGAGCAAGCTACTCGGTATAGGTGTTCCTAAGGTGATTAATGTTTATTTACAACTACGTAATCGAGGTATTGAAATGGATAGGCCTCCAAGAAAACCTGAGGAGCTAGCTGTTCAAGTGAGAAGATTACTTCAGAGGAGGAGTTCCAAGTGAGGGTAATAGAGGTTGAAGATCTATACTTTAGCTATAATGGGAGGACTGAAGTACTTAGGGGAATAGATCTTACAGTGGAAAAGGGTGAGGTGGTAGCTATAATGGGGGAGAATGGAGCTGGAAAGACTACTCTCATAAAACACTTTAATGGAATATTAAAACCCACTAAGGGTTCTGTAAGAGTACTTGGAATGAACACTAAGACAGTACCTGTATCCAAGTTAGCTAGGCATGTAGGCTTAATCTTTCAAAATCCAGATCACCAATTATTCGCTGAAACAGTTGAGGAGGAGATAGCATTTGCTCTAAAGAATCTCGGTTTTGATGATGACTACATTAATGAGAGAGTGAATTGGGCATTGAAGTTTATGAAATTGGAGAAATATAGGAAATCCAGTCCCTTCACTCTTAGTGGGGGTGAGAAAAAGAGACTAGCCATAGCCTCCATTCTAGCCTACGATCCTGATATCATAATCTTTGACGAACCTACTATTGGTCAGGAGTACTTACACAAGCAAAGACTAGCGGATTTCATAAAGTACCTGGCCTCTAAGGGCAAGACTGTGATAGTAGTAACTCATGATGTCGAATTCGTTGCAGAGAACTTCTCTAGAACTGTAGTCATGGCTAATGGTAAAATCGTGGCCGATGGAGCCACTAGGGAAGTACTTACGGATCCAGAGATAACTAAAAGAGCTAGATTAATACCACCACAACCAACTCAATGCGCATTATTACTTAAGGACTTAGGAGTACCGGAAAGAGTACTTTTGGATTCCGAGCTTGTCCAGTCTATAGTCTCTCTCCTTAAACATTCTATGATTACCTAGTTCTAAGAACTTCTAGCCAGGGATTATCTCTTAGGAAATCGGGGAGCTTACTTTCGATATTATCGGTGGTAGGGCTTTCCGTAGGCTTTACAGTAATAGGTGTACCACCACTAATAGTACTCAATAATTGTGATAAATTATCGCTTATTTTGGCAAGTTTATCGTCTATTCTCCTTAGTAATATTATTACTTCGTCGAATTTATCCATATTTGAATATTCCAGTACCTTTCTTAATCCGTGCGCTACCATCTCCATTGCTATAGCTGTAGCCGCAATGTTATTAACAGGATATCTTCCTCTGTCTAGATCCCTCTCCCTATGGAGTGCCCTGAAGTTTTTCCTATACTTCCATACAGCCTTGTACACAGTCTTTATGGAGACTTTCAATCGAGTAGCTATCTCTTTTGGCTTCAATCCCCTCAAATATTCCTCCATTATCTTACGTTCAGTGAAGGTCAATCCTTCCATGGCCCTTTCATCAAAGGTTAAGTCCAATAGGCTCATCCCCCGAGTCCTAATTGTAAGGCTAGTACTCTATTAAGCGTTCTCCCTCCCCTCATAATGTAATTTGGTAATAAGATCTTACGCGATTGGTACCTTCCACTACAATGTGGATAATGCTATCAATTTCTCCTTCGAGAGCACAAACATATTGATGTTCAGAGAGCATCCATAGTATAAACCTATAGTATAAACCCAATGGTCGAGCACTTGATTAGTACTTCACTTAGTGAGGTCAAACTTTATTTTTACCGACTTTACAGCTTAGAGAGTACTTTAGACTCTTTCTACATGTCATATTATTTATATTACAGTACTCAAGAGTTCATGGGTATCCAGTTGAGAAAGATTAGGTGCCTAGTAACTGATCTAGACGGTACTCTAGTAAGACTTCCGATAGATTGGGATTATGTGAGAGCTAAGATCAGAAACTTTCTGAAAACAAATCATCCTCTAAAACCTCTATTGCCAAGTTTGAATGAAGTTATTCAGAATGAGGAACTTATGAGAACAGTCTTATCAATGATAGAGGAAGAGGAAGTTAAAGCTGTAGAGAAAATAGGGAAATCCCCCAAACTGAGGGAAATTCTGTTTAAATTAAAGAGTAGAAATATGAAACTGGTATTAATAACGCAACAAAGTACTCGACCTGCTAAGATTGCACTGAGTAAATTAGGTATACTAGATCTATTCGATTTAATAATAACTAGGAATATTGTTAGAGAAAGAGAGGAACAACTCAGAAAAGTTATTGAGATCATGGGCGTTAGTCCTTCCGAAGTAGTATTCGTCGGTGATGCTCCTTGGGACTATGAAGCTGGTACTAGGCTTGGCTGTTTAACTATTATGGTAGGTAATAGAGTACCTAGTGCTCATATAAGACTGAGTAGTTTTCTAGAGCTGGAGAAATTGCTAGATTATATACTCTAGACTCATCCCATACCTCCAGCACATTGTACAGAGTTACGGAACCATATACTGTGGTAGAATACATAAGTCTATACAACACCCTCTATTTACAAGATTTATTACAGCACTTCTCTTCCCTTTCAGGGATCCTTGTGGTCGCACTATACATTGGAGAACATCCTGATGGATCTAAATTCACACTAGATTCGGATGAACTAGTAAACCATACACTAGTACTAGGGGCTACAGGATCCGGAAAAACTGTCTTGTGTAAAGCTATAGTTGAGGAGTTAGCTCTACAAGGATATCCAATAGTAGCCATAGATCCTAAGGGAGATGTAGGATGTCTAGCTATACGTTCCAAGAATCTAGATTTTAGACCTTGGTCAGATATGGAGGCTTTCAGCCTAGGTATAGATCCTGAAGAGTACTCTAAAATTTTGAGGAGTAAATACATAGAGGAACTTAAGAGATGGAGTGTAGATTTTAGAAAAGTAGAGCGTTTTCACGAAGATGTAAAGGTTGTAATATACACCCCTCGGAGTAACTATGGAATTTCGCTTTCAATTAAACCAAGCTTATCTCCTATTCCAAGAGTGAGAGATCTAATGGAAAGAGATCCGTCGATAGTGCTGGAGACATTAAACAGTACTGTAGCGACTCTATTGAGACTAATAGGATATTCGGAGAGAGACTTGAAAGAGCATACATTACTAGCTGAGATTCTCAGGCATTCATGGTTAGAAGGAAGGAGTATGAGCATAGAGGAGCTCATAGAGGAAGTCATCAAACCGAGTTTCGATAATGTAGGTAAACTTTCAGTAGACGAATTCCTACCTTTGAGCAAGCGAAGTGAATTGGCTAGATCATTAAACATACTGATAACACATCCTGCCTACCAGGCTTGGTTGATGGGGGAAAGCATAGACTTCGATAGGTATTTCTACGAGAGAGGAAGAATATCCATAATAGACCTCAGGTTCATGAACGATTTAAGGGAGAAACAACTATTCCTAGCAGTATTCTTACAAGAATTATACAAGTGGATTTTAAAGGGTGGAGGGACTTCAAAACTTCGTTTCCTTCTTTATATAGATGAAGTTATGGGTTTTGTTCCACCAGTACAGAAACCACCCTCAAAAACTCTGTTAATGTTATTAGTGAAACAGGGAAGAGCCTTTGGATTAGGAGTACTCATGGCAACGCAAAATCCAGCCGATGTTGATTATAGAGTACTCTCAAATGCTAGTCACAGATTTATTGGACGATTATCTTCAAGAAGAGATCTAGAAAATATAAGAATTGGTTTAGAGCTTGAAAAAGAAATTATGAAAAAGATACCCAATTTAAAGCCCCGTCACTTCATTTATCACAATTATAGAGAGAACGTGACGAAGTCTCTAAGAGTGAGATGGCTCCTAACATATCATAGAGGTCCACTTAAGCCAGAAGAGATAGAACTATTAAGCAGACGATTCAAAAAATCCTCCATGCTTCGCTTGAAGTCCAGTAAATTTAGCAGGAAGAGAGACCGTGTGAGACAAATACTCACAGTTAAACATAAGTTGAATATAGATGAAATATCAACTTTTTTCAAGCAACATGGCTACGATATTAAGGACATAATCGTTAAAGGGTTCATATATCCAGCATACAGAATTAGGGTTACTTATAGGATTGATATTCCCGGACTAGACAAGGTAAGTAGAACTTTAGAACGTACAATCTACGTAGATGGAAAGAGAATTAGAGATCTAGAGCCTGATCTTGTACCAGTGGATGAGCTACCTACTTTAGAGGTAGGAGGAAGGGATATAAGTATAGAAGATCTCCAGAAGATGTACACTACTAATGCATACTTTTCAAATATCGTGAAAAGAGTAGTACTAGAGGATGAGCTTACGGAACTTAGGGAAGATGTAAAGAGAGCTGTAAAGGAGCGGATCATATATGAGCTCAATAAGGCGCTTTCTGAGTTTAAGGTTAAAGAGCAGGAATTGAAGGAAAAAATCGCAACTATAGAAGACAGAATTCGTGAACTTAAGGATGAATATGATAAGCTAGGAAATTATATTAAAAAATTAACTAATAAAAAGGTTAAAATGAGAAGAAAGAGATTATCTATTAAAAAATTATCTTCAGAAATAAGGAGGCTTAAAATGAGATATAGAAGAATTGAGGGAGAACTGCTCACAAATAAGGAAATTCTAAAGACATTAAGAAAAGATCTTAAGAACTTGAAGAAGAATATTAAGAAGAGATGCAAATTTATCGAGAGTAAATATGAAAGCAAGAATTTAATAGTTAAGTTTAAAGTAGTACCTCTTATCACAGTACTTGAGAAGTTCGATTTCATCAGGGTAATTTATAGGGTAAAATTAATGCAGAGAAATCATAGGTATGAAGTTATAGTAGATCCGCATAATGCCATTATCAGTTATGGAAGATGTGTAATATGTAAATCTAGTGTAGTGAAAGGGTATAGAAATCATACTCCTCCAATATGTAAAATTTGCGGAGGCATTGTATGTGAGAAGCACACCTTCACCTGTTATAAGTGCAATAGTATACTTTGTAAAAAGCATGCTATCAAGTGTAGGAATATAGGCGCTCATAGTTGTCCAGAGCATATTACTTGGAGAGGATTATTCAGGAAAAGAGCTTATTGTCAATAAGAATAGAGATTTAACTTTCATTCTCAAGATGGACATAGATTTTCTCTACTTCTATCTCTACTCTACATTATCTGGTCACGTGTATTCTGATCAAGTGTCATATCTCTTCGAAGTTGGGTTAAGCACTCCAAGGATCTTATCAGTAAATGATTTTAGGACTTCTCAAGTTTTACGAGGTCTAGTTGCTTTTACAGTATAGAGCACATATAAAGACCGAGCTCAGTCCATAATTCCCTATTGAGAAAGGGGTAGTTTTCTACTTTTCTACTACTAACCAGGCTGCTCTGTTTTCTCACCGTCCCTACAAACCTAACATATTTCCTAAGTCATTTTCAACTACAGAGATAATTTGTCAGAGAATTCCCAAAAAGTAGTAGAGGAGTATACTCATCAAAGTTATTTAAGTAATTTTTTAATGTCTAATATAATTCCAATACCTCTTTCTATGCACAAAATTAGAAAAAATGAAATCATAGAAGAGGTAGTGTGATTACACTATTTGTTTCTGAGGCCTTTACTGCTGCTAGTGTCAGTTCTAGAGACTTAGCGCCCTCCTTAATGGGGGTTCTTGTAGGCCTATCCTCTAGTATTGCCTCTATGAAGTCTCTCACAGCTAGGAGCATAGGATCTCTATCAACTTCCTTATATTCCTCTATAGTAAGTGGAGTCTTTGAACTCCAGTATACTTTTAGATTATTCGGATCCTCGGAGTCTAGCATAGCATTCGAGCCTATAATACACCACTTTACCCACCCGAACTTCGGTACAGCCCCGATAGTAGCTGTTACTGTACCTATAGCTCCAGACTTGAATCTTAGTACCGTAGCACTAACATCCTCTATGGTCATACCGGGTTCCTCTCTATAAAATATCCTGTCCATTTCGCAATACACTCTTAGTACATCTCCACATAACCATCTTAGAAGATCGTATACATGCGTAGCTTGTTCGACAATTTGTCCTCCACTTTTACTTCTATCCAACCACCAATCTCGTCTAATAAACCTACACCAGTATTTCCCTACAACCAGTCCTATACTGCCAATTTCCCCTTTGTCTATGAGCTCTTTTGCCCTCTCAACACCTGCACCGAATCTCAATTGGTAACCTACCTGACTCTTGACACCAGCTTTTTCAACTGCTCTTACCATTTCTCTTGCAAGCTTAATATCAAGCGCAATAGGCTTTTCAATATAGATATGAACTCCCATCTCAGCTGATATCATAACCTCATCTCTATGTGCGAATGGAGGTAAGCATATAAAGACGGCATCTAGCTTTTCTCGTTTTAACATTTCATGGTAGTCTGTATATGGAGACCCACCATATTTATTAGCCATACTTTCAGCTCTCTCTCTAATAATATCGCAGAATGCTACTAGATCTACTTCCCTCATAGTAGAGAGGTAACTCGCATGAACTCCGGCAATTCCTCCGCATCCTATGAACCCTATACGTAATACCATTATTTTACCGATCTCAGAAATGTACTGAGGTTTTAAATTTTTACACTAGCAACCTTTAAATCACGAAGAACGCAATTCTTCCTCAAAACCCATAACTGTCTTATTTCCTAAGATTTGTTCGACCTAAAGACTGAGATAGTCTTAATTACAACTGATACTATGTATTGAGGTTAAAGTGAATTAAAACATTATTAGAAGAGTATAAATATCATTTCCTTAAACTAGTTAATAGGATGATGAGGCTCGAAAGGGTTGAATTGATGAAATACCCACGCAGAGCTGAACTGGTTATTACAATACTGAGTGTGATAGTGAATGTTTGACGAAGTTAGAAGAGAGGTAATAAGAGAGATAGCCGTAAAAATTGCTGGAGATATAATATTTTCGAAAAATCCAGGAAAGGCTATGAAAAAGTGGAGAGAGAGATTTGAGATAAGCCAGGGACAACTAGCGAGAAGAATGAATATCTCCCCATCTATGATAAGCGATTACGAGAGCGGTAGAAGGAAATCACCTGGAGTAAATGTACTAAGAAGATTCGTGGCTAGTTTGATAAGCATAGATATCGAGCGAGGAATGCCCATTTTAACTAGACTTTACAGGCTCTCTATGGATTCCTCTCTTTTAGATAAGGCGATACTAGATTCGAGAGAATTTGCAGAGCCCATAAGCATAGGGGAATTCTGTAACAGGATCGGAGCTGAACTTATAACATGTCAAGAATCCTCAAAGATAGTACTACTAGGCTACACACTAGTGGACAGTATAAGATTGGTAATAGAAGTACCAGCATACTTATATATTAGGCTTTTCAGGGGTACAACTCAAAGAGCTGCTATATTCACTAATATCACATATGGTCGAAGCTCTATAATAGCTGTCAAAGTATTTCAAGCTGGTACAGGGCTTAGACCAGCACTAGTAGTATTACATGGACTTAAGAAAGTAGATAGGGTCGGTAGGATAGTGGCTGAGAGGGAAAGGATACCACTGGCTATAGTCCCCACGGTTCCTTTGAATGAATTATTGGAGAGACTTAGAGCTATTTAGCTGAATTATTCAATGGATACTCTGAAACCTCTCACCTTCCTAGGTATTCTTATTTCTAGTACGCCTCTTACGAATCTAGCTTTTATAGTCTCCAGAATTACATCGTCTGGTAGTGGGAATACTTTCCTATAGCACTTATATACACATCTTCTATAGAATGGATTTTCAACATCTAGTACTGGTGAGTGAGCTATTTTAGCTTCAAGTATTAATTTACCCTCTCTAACCTCCAGATCTATATCTTCTCTGCTCTTAACGAGTGGAAGATCCACGGTTATTAGTATCTCCCTGGGAGACTCGTAGACATATGATAGCGGTTCTATAATTCCTTCTCTCGATCTTATCAGCAGTCTTTCTAGATCTTCTTCCAGCTCTTCAAATGTCCTTCTAACTTCTTCTCTTATTCTTCGTATTATATCGAAGAATTCCTCCATACCCGTCTCACCTATAGAGGAGTGGTGGAGTTTGTTCGTACGTCTTTTGTGCAGATCTCAATGTTTCTACAGTTCTCTTCATTAAATCTCTTAGGTGTAATCTTAGTTCCTCTTCCTGCTCTAATAGAGGCTTAATGTCTATGTCTAAGTTTAGGAGTCTCGATAATACTTCTAATACTGAAGCAGCAGCTCCTGGATCTGGATACCCTAGGTGACTCTCGGCCAATAGTACATATCCCTTAAGATTTCTTTTCATCATCTCTTTCATTAGTACTGCATATATACCCGCTAGAAAGCCCTCATCTAGTGATTTCAATTCAGGTAGCTTGATTTCTTTGAGTAATTCCTCCTTCGTTGGGAGTATATACACAGAGGGTTTTACTATTTCTATTCTATTCTGTACCGCTATTCCACCTAGCATTATTATGGACTTTGCTTCATTCCTTATTGCATATTCCATTATAGTCTCAGCTATAGCTCCATAGGATTTAACCGGTACTGCTATCTCCGAGAATAGCACTACTAAATTTCCATCTGTACTTATTCTAAGAGGGAAGTGTGGTCTACTTTTATGAAAGGGAAGTACTGGTGGAAACATCGAGGAGTCCATGTAGGCTATAGTCTTCATCTCAAGTCTTCTAACTAGGAAGGAGGAGGCTATAACTCCTACTAATCCCACATCTGGAAATCCTACTATCATGTCCAAATTCTTTGGACACTCTTCTAGTTCTATCAATTCCACCTCTCCCTTATTCATGCTACTATCACCTAGTCTAAGAATCTTAAAGTTGCTAATATCAGTATCTACTACTTTCATCAGGTTACAGCACTTTTCAGAGCTTCAATTCCAGGTAATTTAGAGCCCGTTATGTACTCTACAAATGCCCCTCCAGCTAAACTAACATATGTGAACTTATCATAGAGATCTATTTTCTTTAGTGCTGCTAATGTATCCCCTCCTCCTGCTAGTGAGAATACTTTACTCTCAGCTATAGCTCTAAATACTATCTCTGTTCCTTTGATGAATTCATCTTTCTCGTAGACCCCTAGGGGACCACTCACTAGAACAGATTTAGCTGTCTTAACTATATTGGCATATTTGTGAGCAGTCTTAGTCCCTATGTCATAGATAGGATAGTCAGTAGGTAATTCCTTTACTTCCAGCTCTCTTCTCAACCCGTTAATTTCGACAGCTACATCAACAGGTAATTCTATACTTTCTTTAAATTCCTTGTTCAATTCAACAGCCTTGGGTAAACACTCGTATATATTTTTCCTCTTCAGGAACTCGATATTAGGTCTACCCAGATCCACATTACTGGCTACTAGGAATAGCTGTCCAATAAGTCCTCCTAGCAGTATTTTATCCGCTATCTTCTTTCTCAGTAAATTCTCTATGGCCTTAGTACCCTTTTCAGCCTTTGCTCCTCCCAGTATGCATATACAAGGCTTCTCTGGATGCTCAAATATTCTGCTTAGTGCTTCTAATTCCCTCTCCATAACCCTACCCATACAGGATGGGAGTTTCCGTGTAAATCCCACAACAGAAGCATGAGATCTATGAGCTACAGAAAATCCATCGAGTATGAAAACATCAGCGAGTGAAGATAGTATTTCTACCATCTCTGTCCTAGCATGTTCTTCAGCACTTAGTTTCTTAGTCTCATATGGATATGTTCTAACGTTCTTGAGTACTAATACCTCTCCTGTCTTTAATTCTCTTATCGCTCTTCTAGCTTCTTCACCAAAGAGATCATGCACATATTTAACTGGTTTATTGAGTATTTCACTCAACCTTTTAGCGTGTTCTTCTAGGGATTCTGAGAAGTCGGGTTCTCCTGGTCTCCCTTGATGTGCTATAATCACTACCTTTGCTCCTTTATCTATGAGCTCTTTAATAGTCTTAGCATGACTTCTAATTCTACTATCATCCTTTATTACCTTAGTTATAGGGTCTATTGGAACATTGAAGTCTGGTCTAACTATAGCAACCTTTCCTCTAAACTCTATATCATCTAAGGTCTTGATACCCAACTTCACAACTTCAGCACCCTTCACTCGTTTATGCTTCTAATACATATACTTTCTTTCGAGTTTATAGGTTATAGACATAATTCCTGCCCCGTGGGTATAGAACTGCATACTTTAGATTATTTTAAGACGACCTATTTTTATAGGATTTCTAATTTAAAAATTATTCATTATGATTCGAAGGTAAATAAGTTTTAATTTACCTTTCTTCCATATCACATATTTTCTTGACAAACTCCGCTAGCCTGAGTGAGTAGGCCCATTCATTATCGTACCAACCCAGTACTTTTACTAGGTTTCCTATAGCTTTAGTAGATAACCCATCTATTACGACAGAGTACGGTGATTTTATGAAATCACTAGATACTAGAGGCTCTTCAGTATACCCTAGTATACCTTCAAGTGGTGGCTTGGATGCCGCCTCTTTAAATGCCTCATTCACTTCCTCAGCTGTAACCTCTCTTTCGAGTACCGCTGTATAGTCAACAATAGACACTGTTGGCACGGGAACTCTCAGAGCTATTCCTGTAGTTCTTCCAGAAAGTCGTGGATAGGTAAGAGTTGCTGCTTCAGCTGCTCCAGTCGTAGTTGGGACTATATTCCAGGCAGCTGATCTAGCTCTTCTAGGATCTCTATGTTGCATATCCAGTAGTCTTTGGTCATTAGTTACAGCGTGTACTGTAGTCATGAGTGAATATTTAGTTCCAAAAGCCTCATCTAGTACTTTCATTATTGGTGCTACAGCATTTGTAGTACAGGAGGCCAGAGATAGTATTTTGTGCTTTTCTGGATCATATTGATCATCATTTACCCCTGGGACTATGGTGACATCTGCCGCTGTAGCTGGTCTAGTTGGTGCTGAGACCATGACTTTAGTCGCACCTGCCTTTAGATGTTTCTCTGCATCTTCCCTTCTCCTAAATCTTCCGGTAGACTCAATAACTATGAATATATTATACTTCTTCCAGGGTAGCTCCTCAGGATTTGGTTGACATAGAATGTCAATTTCAATATTCTTCTCTCTAATTATCAATTTTCCATCTTCTATTTCCACCCTCCACGGCAGTTTTCCGTAGGTACTATCGTACTGAAGGAGATGTGCCAGTATCTTTGGATCGGCTATGTCATTTACTGCTACTACATTCAGGTCTATGTCGTGTTCTAGAGCTGCTCTGAAAGTAAGCCTACCTATTCTTCCGAAACCATTGATGGCTACTGCCAGTGTCATAGGAGTCACCTCGCTAGAGGTAGATAGGAGTACTATTAAACCTTTCTGATATTATCCTGTCTAAAGAAGGTATTCTTCTCCAATTAGTAGAGGAAAGAGGGGGCAATCATAGCTCTTCTAATCTCTAAGGCCTCTATCATTCCAGCCAGTAATAATATTGAGATGCCCACTATTGTAATAGCGACAGTATAGGATAGATAGTAGTCTCTTTCTCCCCTTAAGTACTTGAAGATTGCTATACTTTCGGATGAGAATAAGGAATAGGCTACTAATTCTAGTATTGTAGAGGGGGTTAGGAGGGCTAAACCTGCTATCTTTAATTTTTCAGGTCCAAATACGCCCAGTGTGATCATTATAGCGTTTGAATATATACCAGTTATGTAGAGAACTATAGGCCCCCATATGGCTCCTACTACTGGTATGAGCATGGGGAGTGCACGTATGAGGTTATGTGAAAATATGAATATACCCAGTTCTACTATATCCTTCCTAGGAACTATATTATCCTCTATATAGTCCTCTACTGATCGTGCTAGATTTTCAGCTAGGTCGGGATTGAGGGGTGTCAGTACACCAAGAATAAATGAGGCTATGAGTAGCATAAACATAAAAATTCCTAGTAAAGCTCTCTCCATACTAGTGCCCAAGTAGATAATATATCTCTCCTAATAATAATAGTTACGTCGGCCATCCACTTAAAACTCCGCCTTAAGGACGTAGAAAAGGTTATGAGTATTTCCAATATCTAGAGTACATGTTAAGAAGAGAAGAGCTCCTAAGTACAATTACAATTGAAGATATAGCTTCGAAAATTGATCACACTGTACTTAAACCGGATACCAGGATTCACGAAGTAGAACATGCGTGTACTGTAGCTAAGAAGTACGGATTTGCTGCAGTAGTTGTACCTCCAGTTTATGTCGAAAGAGCAGTAGAACTGCTAAAGGGTACCCAGGTCAAAGTATGCTCCGTAGTATCATTTCCAATGGGTTATACAGATACTTCCATTAAGGTATCCGAGATAGAGCTACTTTCTGAAAAAGGAGCTACTGAGGTAGATGTAGTAGCCAATATATATGCTATTAAAAATCATGCATGGAATTTAGTTGAAAAAGAAATATCTGAAATTGTTGAAATTGCCCATGATAGAAGTATGGTAGTCAAAATAATAATAGAGACAAACCTACTCACTGATGAAGAGAAAATACGTGTTACAGAGATATTGATAGATAAAAATGCAGATTACGTAAAGACAAATACAGGCTTTTTAGGTAAGGCTAGTATACATGATGTACTGCTCCTAAACGATACCAGTAGAGGAAGGATAAATATAAAGGCTGCAGGTGGAATTAGACACATTGAGGATACAATATTATTCATAAGATCTGGAGCAAAGAGGATAGGTACTAGTACTGGAGATAGGATCATAGAGGAGTACTTAAGATTCAAAGGTAAGATGAAATAATGTTTTTAATCCCATGCCCTAAGAATAGCGGCTTAAGGTGATATCTTGAGACCATCTAGGGACGTATACATACTGGGATATGGTGCATACATACCGATATTCAGAATTAGGAGCGAGAATATAGGTAGGGTATGGGGGAGATCTAAGGAGAAGTTACCTATTCCAGAAAAAGCTGTTGCAGGCCCTGATGAAGATTCTACAACAATGGCCTATGAAGCTGCTAAATATGCCTTAAATAGAGCATTAGTAGAGCCTGAGGATATAGGGGCACTATTTATAGGTACTGAAAGTCCACCTTATGCCGTAAAGCCAGTAGCGACTACGGTAGCTGAAGCTCTCGGTCTCAAACCAGACATTCTAGCGATAGATATGGAATTTGCATGTAAGGCTGGAACTACAGCTATGATATGTATAATGGGCTTAGTAGCCTCCAATATGATGAAGTGTGGTATAGCTATAGGTGTTGATACAGCACAGAGCCGACCATCTGATGAACTCGAGTATACTACTGGTTGTGGTGCTAGTGCGATAGTACTGGGCTGTGATTATAATGATCCCATAGCTAGGATAGAAGCCGTACATTCATTCGTAACCGATACCCCAGACTTCTGGAGAAGAGAGGGGGCGTACTACCCCTCTCATGCCCACAGATTTACGGGAAAACCAGCATATTTTAGGCACATAATAGCAGCTGGAAGAGCTCTAATGAAGGAACTGGGCCTTAAACCCAGTGACTTCGACTATGTAGTATTCCATCAACCTAATATAAAATTCCCTCAAAGAGTTGCCAGAGCACTTGGTTTCGACTATGAAAAACTTAAGCCTGGTCTAGTAGTACCCTACATAGGTAATACCTACGCCGCCTCTTCACTAATAGGACTCTGTTCGGTTCTTGATAGAGCTGAACCAGGGGAGAGGATAATGTTAGTATCATTCGGTAGTGGAGCTGGCTCAGATGCTATAAGTATTGTAGTAGAAGAGGGGGTTCGTAAGAGAAGGAATTACGCTCCGCTAGTTCACAAATTAATAGAGCATTCCAAGTACATAGACTATCCTACCTACATCAAGTATAGACGAAAAATAAGGATGAAGTGATAGGTATGAGAAGAGTAGCAGTTATAGGAGTAGGATTCACTAAGGTGGGAGAGCATTGGAATAGCTCTCTAAGAGATCTATATGCACAAGCTGTCTTAAGGGCTGTCTCAGATGCTGATCTAGAGCTGAGAGATATTCAAGCTATGTTCATAGGAAATATGTCATCGGGATACCTACAGGCACAAGAACATTTAGGTTCACTCTTAGCCACCCATCTAGGAATTCAAGGTATAGCCGCAGTAAAGATAGAAGCGGCATGCGGCAGTGGAGGAGCTGCCTTCCATCAAGCTGTTTTGGCAGTAGCATCTGGATACTATGACTTTGTAATAGCAGGTGGTATTGAGAAAATGACTGATGTAAGAACGGAATATCTAACCTCAGCACTGATAATGGCTGATGATCAGGAGTTTGTAGCAAGCACTGGAGTGACTTTCCCTGGACTCAACGCCCTGATCTATAGACTCTACATGGAGAAATACAATGTTAGACAGGAGGATATTGCCCAATTTCCTGTGCACGAACATTTTTACGCACAGTTTGTTGAACATGCCCAATATAGATATCCAATAACATTGGAACAAGTCCTCGAGTCTACTATAGTAGCGGATCCTATAAGACTTCTTGAATGTTCACCTATAAGTGATGGAGCAGCGGCTGTAGTACTATGTCCACTGGATATAGCGATGAAGAGGAGAAAAGAAGGGATAGTAGAAGTGATAGGTTCTGCACTATCCACAGATGCCATAAGCCTGAATGAAAGAGAAGATCCTACGACATTTATAGCTACGGTTAAGGCTGCTAAAAGGGCCTATAGAATGGCTAAGATAGAGCCACGGGACGTGGATGTAGTAGAAGTACACGATGCATACAGTATTTTAGGTATAATAAATCTAGAAGATCTAGGGTTTGCTGAAAAGGGTAAGGGAGTCAGACTTGTAAAAGAAGGAGAAATAGCTAGAGATGGAAGAATACCTACAAATCTATCTGGTGGACTCAAGGCTAGAGGGCACCCCGTAGGAGCTACAGGAATTTACCAAGTAGCTGAGATAGTGAAACAACTTCGTGGAGACTTCGGAAAGAACCAAGTAGATGATGCAGAAATAGGGTTGGCACAGAGTATAGGGGGTGTAGGCGGAACCGTAATTGTCAACATACTTAAAAGAATAAGGTAGAGGTTTAAATTATGAGTATTCCGAGTCCTCCACGAGCTTGGAGAGAACAGAAGTACAGGTACAGACTTGTAGGCGTAAAATGTACTAGGTGTGGATTGACATACTATCCACCAGTAGTAGTATGTACTAAGTGTAAATCTACAGAGTTGACTACAATAGAATTACCTAGAAAGGGGGTACTCCTTAGCTATACTATTATACACTACCCTCCAGTGGAATTCAAGGAATACGCACCTTATGCTGTGGGATTGATAAAGTTAGAAGATGGTACAGAAGTAATCGCCCAATTGACTGATATAGACTTCAACGAGTTAAGACCGGGTATCAAGGTTGAGGCTGTTTTCAGATGTCTTAAAACGCAAGGAGAAGAGGGTATAATAGAATATGGTATGAAATTTAGGAGGGCTTTAGAAGAATAGCCGCAGTACCGGAGAATAGCCAAATATAAATTCTCCACAATAACTATTGAGGAATATGCCCTACTTACTGGCTACCACTATAAGGGGTGTTGAGAAAATAGCAGCCCATAGAATAGCTGAGATTCTAGAGAATCCTAGGATAGTAATTAAGCCTCATGGCTTTTCAGGAATAATTTTAATAGAAGTAGAAAAGGATATAGATGTAGCATATGAGCTGATTAAGAGTGAAGTTCCAGAAGTAGAGAGTTTAATGAGAGTATTAGCAGAAATAGAGGCTGATCCACAGAAAATAGCGGAGAAGGCTGCGGAGCTCTCCCGGGAAAATATCATGGCCTCAGAGACCTTCGCGGTAAGAACTATTAGAAGAGGTAGACATAATTTTACCAGTATAGAAATTAACACTCTAGTAGGTACGAGGATACAGGAAGTTACCTCAGCTGATGTGGATCTAAATTACCCGGATAAAGTAGTGAGAATTGATATAATAGAAGATAAAGCCTTTATTTCTATCATGAAAGGCGAGGAAGAGTGGAAGAAGTTAAGACCTGGAAAGTCTTTAATGAGGCCACTTCTATCCAAGTTAGCCATAATACAAACACCCTATGGAGGAGATCCTGAAGGGATCTATAGAGTAGGAGTTAGAATAGGACGTGCTGTACAGACATTTGAAATTAAAGAACTTGTCATAGCACCATACTTACCGGTGGATGCGGAAGAACTAAAGGTATTTATTGAAGGATTAGTAGAGGGTAGAGACTCTAGATATAGAATACAAGTGAAGACATATTCCCATAAACCCCATAAAGTACCTATATCAGTTCAAGATCTCTACCAATTGATTAGAGAGAGAAGAGACGAACTCATAATAGGTACATCCACTAGAGGTGCCCCCCTAGTATCCGTAATTGAAGACATAGCAAAGGATATCAGGAGGAGTTCAAGAGTGAATATACTAATAGGGTCCAGAGAGGGACTACCACGAGGTGTACTCAGATATTCCGATTACATGATAGATGTTATACCTACAGTAACCCTTCCTACAGATCATGCATCAACAGCTATCATAATGGCACTACTGACCGCACTAGACTCCATAGGCTTTTTTGAGAAATTCACCTACAGAGCTAGGAGTAAAGGCATGAGAGAATGATAGTAAGACTTCCCTATGGAAAGAATTATCTAGAGGCTTCCCTACCGGAAGAGAAGACTACCCTACTTTTATCCAAGTCAATACACCCAGTTGAAAATCTAGAACTAGAAGTAGAAAAAGCTCTAAAGAAGCCTATAAACTCTCCTCCTCTTCCCGAACTCGTAAAAAGTGCAAAAATTGTGACAATTCTGATACCTGATAAAACTAGGAACTGTCCCACTAAGGATATACTAGAGTCCCTTTTAAAGTTGTTACGAATGACCACTGAGGCGGAGATTAATATTTTAATAGCTAACGGTTTACACAAACCTGCTATCCCCTCTGAGATTGAGGAACTTTTAGGAAGAGACATTATCTCCGAGTACAAGGTACTAAATCATAATGCTCTCGAACAAGACCAGCTTCTTGATCTCGATATTAGGACTCGATATAGTACTCCAATAGTGATCAACAAACTTGTGATCGAAAGTGATATAGTGATAGGGATTGGACTTATAGAGCCTCATTTCTTTGCAGGATATAGTGGTGGTCGTAAAATCATACTTCCAGGAGTGGCTGGCGCCACTTCTATCTTTAGTAATCACAGATACAATATGATCGCACATCCAAAGGCTAGAGTCGGTATTCTCAAGGGAAATCCCGTACATGAAGATATGATGGAGTTCATGAAAACTACAAAGCTGGACTTCATAATTAATGTAATAGTTAATGTAGAGAAAAAGGTAGGAGGAGTATTCGTCGGTGACCCTGTTAGTGCACACCTAGAGGGAGTAAAACTACTGGAAAAATACGTTAAGATTCCATATAGTAGACCTACCGATATAGTAATAACAACTAATGGAGGATATCCCCTAGATAGGGATATCTACCAAGCAGTTAAGGGTATGGATACAGCGGCAAGTGTTGTTAAGAAAGGAGGAGTGATAATAGCTGCTGTAGAATGCCGAGATGGATTAGGAGGACACGAGGACTTCCTACGGCTAGTAGAGGGTACTTCCGAACCTGGAGAAATACTGACTAGGATAATTGAGTCAGAACCTATTCCAGATCAATGGCAAGCACATATTTTGGCTAGGGTTATGAAGAAAGCTACAATTATTGTCGTGAGCAGAAGCGAAAACGAACCGTTACTGAAGAGACTCAATATGATTCCAGTAAAGAGCTTAGAGGAAGCCCTTGAAGTGGCTGAGAACATTGTAGGGAAGAAGGCAGATATAACAGTGATACCCGAAGGACCGTATATTATTCCAATAGCTCCATAGGGCAATTAACCAATAGCACATTATGAATCCATTTCATAGATTCTACGGACTCTACTTCAAGGCTCTCCCTATTAGTGCAAGAGTTAATGTGAGTACCCCCATTTTTCCAAATAACCTATTAATTCTTCTATCGTTACTACGGAATAACTTAAGTGCAATCTCTTTATCACTCAATGGCCATAGGGGTTTAAATCCCATGAAGGTTAGAAGATCGCCTACCAGATGAGACCACGTTCCAGTAATACCACCTAAGAACGCAGTAAAGGTGTGCTCAGGTAGGGCATGCAAGATTATTAATGCTCCTATTATCCCGAAGACTATAGAGGCTAGTAGCGTATGAGTATAACCTCTATGCTTCATTTCGAATTCTAGATCTAGATCAGGCCATGTACTCATTCCTATGAAAAAGCATATCCATATCCATAGTCCCAGATCATATATCTCTCCAGGGTATAGTAGGACTACAGGAGTTGTGAAAAGCATACTCAGACCTACGTGTCCTTCTTTATTCATACTTTATCACGATATCCTCTTAGTAATATAAACATAGCTTGTCCGAAGAACTGTCAGATTACTGAGTACTAAATATGCATTCTCTATTACACCTCGGAAAATTGCTATCTGTCGCTTTACTTATGCTCTAGTTTGTAACAATAGTAAGCCCTTTTAGACTAATCTCTTCAACTATGATTATACTTCCCACGTAGTTTAAAGTTATGTTGAAGGGGTAAGTATCCAAAGTCCTGTAGTTTCTCTATCTCCCTATTTAGAATCTTACCTATTTTTCTCATATGGTTTCAGTGAATGCATAGCATAGAAAATTACTCGTCAGTGCGAGATAGGTACATCAAAGGGAAATCCCTCAGTTCTTCCCATCCTCCTCATCTACTAAAGGTATTACAATTAGACTATTAAGGGTTTCTGATACTCCTGTAGGACTGTTCAAAGTATTATAGAAAAGTTTAACTAAGCACTACATATAAAATCTGTGATAAATATGAGTGTAGGAGAGTGGGAGATAGGAAGTATTGAACTACCTTTCTCCGAAGCCTTTAGAATAACGCTAGAGAATATAAGAAAGAGATTTGTAAGAGCTGCAATAACAACAGCTTCCATAATACTGGGTATAGCTTTCATGGTATCTATACTAATGATGTCACAGGTACAGCAAAGTGCTACCGGAGTCGTCGAAGGAATTAGAGCGTATCAGTACTGGCTTCTATTTATCTCACTACTAGTAAGCGGAGTGGGTATAACAAATTCCATGCTCATAGCAGTAGCAGAAAGGTACAAAGAGATAGGTACAATGAAGTGCCTGGGGGCTCTAGATAGACATATACTAACATTCTTCCTCATGGAATCATCCATAATAGGAGGTATAGGAGGGATTCTAGGATATATAATAGGATTAATAGCCGCTATAATCTATGGTGCAATGCAATTTAGTATGGAGGCCGTAGGTAAAGCTCTTCTCTCTGTAGGATTACTAGGCTTCAATATCCCAGCAGTAATTTCATTACTACTTGCTTCTGTAATCTTAGCTATCCTTCTAAGTATAGTAGCATCTCTATACCCAGCCTACTATGCAGCAAAGTTAAATCCTGCTGATGCATTAAGGTATGAGATATGAGGTGATATAAATGAGGTATGAATATACTGTTGAAACTGAGGACCTAGCAAAGTACTACTACATGGGGAGATATGTTGTCAAAGCTCTTGATGGTGTAAATATAAGGATAAGGCGAGGAGAGTATGTATCCATAATGGGTCCCTCAGGTTCGGGTAAGACTACTTTATTTAACATGATAGGGGGTCTAGATAGACCCACTAGAGGGAGAGTGTATATCGATGAAGTGGATATAAGTAAACTAGATGCATACGAATTAGCATGGCTAAGAAATAGGAAAATTGGTTACGTATTCCAAACCTTTAATTTAATTCCAGTACTAACGGCATTGGAAAATGTTATGCTTCCTATGATATTTGCTGGCGTACCTAGAGAAGAGAGAATAAAGAGGGCTACTGAACTTCTACAGAGAGTAGGTCTGGGAGATAGATTATATCACAAGCCTACTGAGCTTTCTGGTGGTCAGCAGCAGAGAGTTGCAATAGCTAGAGCACTAGCAAATGATCCAGCAATAGTACTAGCAGACGAACCAACAGGAAACCTAGACCTACACACAGGGCTTGAGATCATAAACTTGATGAGGACTCTGAATAAAGAGAAGGGAGTGACTATAGTAACAGCTACTCATGATCTAAAGATGATAGACGTAAGCGATAGAATAGTCTATCTTAGAGATGGAAAGGTACAGAGGATAGAGACTAGAGCTGAGGTTTCAGCAGAGTACGAGGAGTAGATCGAAACTATCGGGCGTATATCAATTTTCTATAAAGGTCACTAAGAAACTCCGCTAACTCCTCTTTATCAACGACTAATTCTTCATAGAACTCAGTGGCCTCTGCAATCTCCTGTGCTATCATATGATAGCAACTATCTATGTTACCTCTCAGAAGAGAGTTCACATAGAAATCCTCGCAACTACATGCTTCTCCAGGTATTACTAAATGAACTCTTTTTCTCTTTGGAGAGTATACAAGCCAAATAGCTCCTTTACCTCCTCTTACTACTACCTTTACCACCCTTTTCTTCATAACAGCTCTGTAGGCTCTTCTATATCTGACGCCATATTTTCTCTCTAACTCTTCTGCCCATTCCTTTTTCAGCTGCATTACTCTAGGTTAACTACATGTAGGTGCACTATTTAAAGACTTCAGTCTTAATTATACTAGTATAGGAATTGAACGATCCATATAAAGAGTAAAGGGACTGAGTATATGCTAAGAATACTATTCGAAGATCGAGCAGTACTACTGGAAAAGGATTCCGAACTTTATGGAATAGTTGCAGATTTACACATAGGGTTCGAAATAGACCTCAAAGGTAGGGGTATACGCTTACCTCTCCAAACTGACAAGATATCCTCTCAACTCCTAAACCTTGTAGACAAGTATGGAATACGTAAGCTAATACTTTTGGGCGATCTTAAGCATAGTATTTTAGGATATGAAAGAAGAGAAGCAGAAGATGTGCGTCGACTGCTAGAACAACTATGTCAACTTGTTGAAGAGGTATACTTGATTCCAGGTAATCATGAT
>Ga0180302_10000175_pt1 | contig 27104 bp, 30 predicted proteins | sample GuaBasSediGuay17_FD_121794 | JGI IMG/M metagenome (GOLD analysis project Ga0180302, IMG submission 121794) | Subseafloor sediment microbial communities from Guaymas Basin, Gulf of California, Mexico - Guay17, Core 4571-4, 12-15 cm | ecosystem: Environmental > Aquatic > Marine > Hydrothermal... | reverse complement strand
TAGTACATCTACCTCTCTAATGGTGTCACAGGTATTCCTAGCTAAGCTATGTAGTAATTCTACAATGTGCATTTCAGCTAGTGCTTCCCTCTTACTACTACTTAATGATCCCTCGACGTAAGCGCTCACACCATTCACCTAATGTTTCATTCCACATATGCCCATTTGTGAAAATTTTCCCCGCTTCTTATCTACGGTTAGATACTAGAAGCTTATATTTTTAGCGATATAAAACATAAATAGCTATTAAGTGAACAAATATGAGGCTTACTATGAAACTGATACTTATAGATTGCTTGGGAAGAGGGGGTGGAGGCAGAAAAGCGACTGTTGACGTTATTGGTGCAGGGCCACGTGTTGTTGCAGGTATTTTTGAATCTTTTGGTCTGACTATTAAGATCGATGTACCAGAAAGATTAAGCAAAAACGTATTAAGACGGTATGTCAATATCTACGATGCTCTTTTAATATCAGCTATGTCTTCAGACATAAATGTTGTGAAACAAATAACAAAGTTATGGAGAGATTATACAAATAAACCAATAATAATAGGTGGACCCATAACCAGTAATCCTAATAAGATAGCTGGTTTGGACTTTGACGTGGCTTTCCATGGTGAAAGTGAGGAAACATTAAGAGAGCTATTTCTGAAGAAACTATTTGACCATATATTTAGTAAAGACTTTAAACCACTAATGGAAGTTAAAGGACTCATAATAAGAGAGGAAAATAAGCTATTATTTACTGGTAAGAGAAGCTTTGTAAATAAGGAGTCACTTAACTCCATTAGGCCTTCAGTAAGAGTTATAAAGCATTATCCTATTTACTGGGCTTCTAGAGTTTATGTAGAGATTGTTAGAGGGTGTAGTAACTTTAATAGACCTAAGATACCTCTACCCTCGGGTAAGAAATGTATCTTTTGTCATAAATGTACTAAAGGAACATTGAGAGAGAGGCTAAGTTGCCCTGTGGATATACCTCCTGGGTGTGGCTACTGTTCTGTACCTGCATTATATGGTCCTCCTAGGTCTAGGAGTATTAATAGTATCGTCAACGAAGTTAAGGGTCTCATACGGAATGGTGTCACGAGAGTGGTTCTCAGCGCACCAGACGTCCTGGATTACTGTAGAGAAGAACTTGTTGAGCCGGAGCCCCTTACTGATCCTTGTAATCCTAAGCCTAACATTGATGCATTAAAAAAGCTTTTTGAAAACCTATTCAATATAAGCGAAATAGGCAATGGAGATGTCGCTTTAATGCTAGAGAACATTAAGGCCTGCCTCGTGGATGAAGAGGTAGCAAGACTACTTGGGGAATATTTCAAGGGAACACCAGTTCATATAGGCTGTGAAACCGGAGACCCTGAGCATGCAGATCTAATAGGGCGGCCAGGATCAATAAGCGATGTGGTAAGAGCGATAAAATTACTTTCAAAACATGGTTTAAGGCCCTACGCATACTTTATTCACGGGCTCCCAGGCCAATCTCAGAGAACCATTAAGAACACCATAAAAATCATATCAGAGCTTGAACGATACAATATAGAAAAAATTACACTTTACAGATTTACTCCTCTCCCTGGTTCAGCTTTTGAAGATTTTCCTAAGGCCAAACCCTACATTAAGGACACTCTTAGTTTTAAGGTGGCTCGAAAGGTTCAGGAGGTTAACGCTAGAGGTAAATACAAGCTCCTAAACAGAATAGTTAAAGCCATAGTAGTAGGTGAATATAAGAGGAAATATGTAATAGGCTATCCCTTTTACCATGGACCAGTAATTTTATTCGATAGAGAAGCCAAGAGATACATTGGCTTTCTCGTAAAAGCAAGAATAAAGAAGGTAGTCTCCGATAGATTAGTATACGGTATTATTGAGAATGTAGAAAGGAAGATAATATAATAATCTTCTCATTATAGTTTTTCATTATTTGATTTTTGTTTCTATCTCTTTTACTACCTTTTCAGCTTCTCTTCGTAATTCCTGTAACTCACTATAGTCCTTCATTATTGTACTCCTATTCTCATTTAGTATACTGAATTTCTCACTATTCTTACTGATAGTTATTAGTTTGAGTAATATCTTCTTATCAACGTCGAAGTCTACTACTAGTGCGTAGGAGAGTAGCGTGTGTATCATGCTTAGAATTTGCTTAATCTCACTTGGTTCTTCAGTATCTCTCAAGGCTTCTATGGTATTGAGTGCTTTACTGGTCTTTTTTAGGCAAGATGATATTATATTTCTATTCTTTCTTAATACTTGTAAATATGCTAAAAGTCTGTATTGTATATCCCCTACTTTACTATCATTGTACCCTCGAATCAACCTTATAATGTGCCTTTTCATACTCTTAGTTATTTTAGATCTTTCGTGTAGACTCTCCTCAAGTTCCCTTAAAACTTCATTAAGTGTATAGTACTCTTCTTGCATACTCCTTTTAGCCTCTCCTTATAGTAGCGATACTGTTATCTGCTATACCTCTTTCTCTTAATTCTTCTGGATTACACCAAACTTCATTCTCCGAGATGTCGGAGCTAACTATAGCCTTAAGTTTAAATCTCTTTCTACCTGCAACTGTAATCTCGATATAGTCTACTATGTTTAGCGACTTGGCTAAAGATTCGTTGATGAATGCTTGTCCAGGTTTTACGGACTCATTATATTTTAATCTAATTCTTCTCTCCTTAATCCTCTTTTCAGTTTTCCTAGTTGAAGCTGGAGGTATTATGGCTACTAATGCTTTTATGTCTAGTTTCTTCTCTTGACGTTCTATGTCTCTTTTTTCTCCCTCATTGTGGGCGTCCACGATGTTACCCCCACTATTTAGCATGTGACATTATAGGAGTACTTTTATTTATTTTTACTTTTATACAGGGTGTCCTAGTTCAAAGAATTCTATTTCGCCATTAAGGTATAGTGGTAATTTCTTATATACTTCATCTATAGGTGATCTAACTTGCTTCCACGTATCTCTATCTCTTAATGTTACAGTGTTATCTTCTACGGTTTGATAGTCAACTGTTATAGCTATAGGTACACCTATTTCATCTGCTCTAGCATATCTTCTCCCTATACTACCTGATTCATCATAGTATACTATTAAGTTCATGTTTTTAAGTTTCTCATAAATGTCCTTGGCTATTTCAGGTAATTTGCCCTTAACTACTAATGGGAAAACAGCAACCTTAATTGGAGCTATTTTTCTAGGGAGCTTAAGTACAACTCTGCCCTCCTTCTCGGAATACGCATTCTCTAGTGTTACGTATACTAATCTCTCGGCACCAAATGATGGTTCAACGACGTGTGGTGTTATCTTCTCTCCAGAAATCTTTTCTTCGACTTCAGTTATGGAGATGAATTCTTTACCTATCTTGATACCTTCTATTTCAATGTGTCCTTTCGTCTTAAGTTCGTTAGCTACTGTTTCATGAGGCAATTGCTTGATTAAGCTTATTATCTTCATAGCATTCTCTTTTAATGTGTTCCTAATTTTATTTTCATTAATTATAGTCTTCATTCTCTTTCTTACAATAGGCTTCTCGTAAGGTATGAAGACTGTTAAATCTTGACCACTATACTTCATATGTCTAGAGAGGTCATAGTCTGTTCTATATGCATGACCTGAAACTTCAACCCAGCCCCATCTTTCAACCTTAACCATCTGATCAAATGTTTGTGATGCATAATGCGCTCTCTCGTGGGGCAACTTCTCTTCAAAATATTGTTTATCATAGGAGATGCCTAGTTCATGTACAAAATCGTATGCTTGGACCATGAAGTATGCTAGCCACTCATTGATAATGTACTTTTCGTGTAAAGCCTCCTCTATAGTTACTTTTATTGGCTTCTTTTCACCCTTAACCTTCATTTCCCCCGGCAAGATCATTATCTTCCTATCTATTACTCTATCTATTAAGAGGCATTCAGGCTTTTTCGGATTAAAGAAGAATTCTACCTCCATTATCGTAAACTCTCTTAGCCTAATCATACCCTGTCTTGGAGAAATCTCATTTCTTGCCACACGGCCTATTTGGGCTATGCCTATTGGGAATTTGTTCCTCATAGCCTCATATACTCTTTTGAATGATGTAAACATACCCTGTGCTGTTTCAGGTCTTAAGAAGCCTATATTCTCACTATAAGGCCCGATTGTTGTAGTGAATAATAGATTGAAGGTTTTTACCTGTCCTAACTCACCTTTACACATGGGGCATCTTATATTATTCTCTTTTATGAGTTTACTTAACTCCTCATTAGATAATCCTTCAACACTCCTGTTTAAACTCTCTTCAATTAATGTGTCTGCTCTAAACTTTCTACCACAGCTTTTACACTCAACTATAGGGTCTGTGAAGTGCTCGAGATGACCACTTGCTTCGAACACTCTCTTTGGTGTTATCACGGGAGTCTCTATCTCAACTATTAGGTCTTGATGTTTTAGTATAAACCACTCTCTCCATAATGACTCAATGTTACGTTTCAGTAGAGAGCCTAAAGGACCTAGATCAACAAATCCTGCAACCCCACCGTAGATTTCGTAAGATTGCCAGAAGAACCCTCTTCTTCTAGCTAAATCAACTACCTTTTCATATAGGTCCATTTTCTTACTCATTTCCTCACTCCTCTATATTGAAAGATTAAAGGTCAGGTGAACGCTCTTATAGCTGGTTTTTATGCGTTATTCGAGAGACTTAAAATGTAGTACTTCTTATATAGCTTTTCGTCATTAATCTAACAAATGAAGGGGGGTCATTGTGTATTCGCTGTACCTTAATGAGAATCCATTAAAGTTTGGTGGGATAAGCGTAAGAAAGGATAGAACACTATTCAATATCGTAGGCGTACCTCTAGATCAATCGGTAACATTCAGGTCGGGAACAAGATTAGCACCCACTCGTATTAGAGAGGTTTCAGCTAACATAGAGTTTTATTCATTCAGGTCACATGTAGACTTTGAAAACATCCTTGTATATGATATGGGCGATCTATGTCTTATACCAGGAGATTTAAGAGCCTCCTTAGAGAGAATAGAGTCGCTTGCAAGAGGAGTATTTGATGAGAGTAGATTTACTATTTTCATGGGTGGAGAGCATCTAATAACTTACTCTATAGTTAAGAGTTTACCTCAAGACACCAAGGTGCTTATATTTGATGCTCATTTCGATCTGAGGAACGAGTACTTAGGATCAAAACTTAATCATGCTTGTGTTACTCGAAGAATAATGGAGTATGTAGGGCCAGGAAATATAATGATAGTAGGTGTTAGGGCGGCGTGCGAGGAGGAAGTTAATTTTGCCCGAAAGAAGAGAATAAGCTACATCCCCAGCTACATTATAACTCGGGAAAGCTTACCTGAAATAATAAGAAGAATCAATAAGTTTCTAGGCGACGCTAGCACAGTATATGTATCTATAGACATGGACGTGATAGACCCAGCCTACGCACCGGGCGTCAGTAATCCTGAGCCTGAAGGTATTACACCAAGACATCTTCTAGACATACTGTTTGGTATTCTCTCATCAGATATTAAGGGATTAGATATAGTTGAAGTATCTCCACCATATGACTTTAGTGACATTACAAGTATTCTAGCAGCTAAGATCATTATAGAATCTTTCTCGATTATGTATACTAGAATGCCAAGAACCAATAAGACTAGGTCTAAAAGGAATAATAAATGAGTATTACCTGTTCTATATCGCTTTTACTCTTTTGATTGTTGGTGACCTAACTTTATATAATACTCTATATCCACAGTAGCTACATCTTATACCAGGAAGTATTTCTAAATCCTTGGAGTCTATTATTCTGCCACATCTACCACAACGATATTTCAACACTTGCCACCCACACTTTAAGTCTAGTACCTTAACTAAAATATAAAGGTTTATAAAGTTTTACCTATAAATAAAGGTAGTGAAAACTCTCTAGAAGAAGTGGGTTGATAGCTTAGAATGAAGAAGTCAGGAAAGAAACGCGAAAAATCAATAATTGAATTTTCTGGTTTGCCACCTGAACTTGGACTAGAGCTAGCAAAAGAGGAGATGCTAATAAGAATTAGAGTTGAAAAAAGAAAATGGGGTAGGGAAGTTACCATTATTGAGGGATTGAATGATCCCTCAATAAACCTTAGGGAGCTTGCTGCCAAGTTAAAGTCTAAACTCGCTTGCGGTGGTACAGCGAAAAATGGTAGAATAGAGCTCCAGGGAGACCATCGCTCTAGAGTCAAAGAATTATTAGTGGATATGGGCTTCCCTGAGGAGAACATATTAATATTATCAGACTAGCATAGTATAGAGATTATAAATTAATGAACTCTTTTTCATTTATCTTATTTATTTTCCAATGATTTGAGTATTTACATATTCTATTTCGGATGAAATAAGTATTTTACTGTGGCGGTAGAGGGATCTTTAATTCTCTAACAAGCTCCTTATATCTATTTCTTACCGTTACTTCTGTTACACCAGAGACTTGAGCTATTTCCTTTTGTGTTCTGCGTTCATCCTCTAATAATGATGCGATGTATATTGCTGCTGCAGCCAATCCAGCAGGGTCCTTTCCTGCTGTTATGCCTTTCTCTTTAGCCTTCCTTAGTATCTCAGCTGCTCTTTTTAGCACATTACCACTTAAGCCTAGTAATGCTCCTATTCTTGGTACGTAGTCTATTGGATCTGCTATCGGCACTTGTACTGTAAGCTCTCTCAATAACAGTCTATAGCATCTAGCAACATCTTTTCTACCAGACTTCGTGTAGGTTGCTATCTCGTCTAATGTTCGTGGTATCTTCAGTCTTCTACAGGCAGCATATATTGCAGCTGCCATGACTGACTCTATACTTCTTCCCCTAACAAGCCCTCTTTCTACAGCTTTACGATATATTACTGCGGCCTCCTCGCGTACACTTCTAGGTAAATTTAATTGTGAAGCTATTCTATCAAGCTCGTTCATTGCCTGTGCTAGGTTACGATCCATACTTGACTGGATTCTTGTTCTGATCTGCCATTTTCTCCAACGTAAAATCTCAAGTCTCTTCTTGGGTTCCAATCTTCTACCAAAGGCATCCTTATCCCTCCAGTCAATGACTGTTGAAAGACCCTTATCATGCACTGTAGGTGTTATTGGTGAGCCTACACGGCTTCTTTTTTCTCTCTCCTCAGGTGTGAAAGCCCTCCACTCGGGACCCTGGTCAACCATTCTTTCTTCTAGTACTGTACCACAATCTGTACATACATAGACGCTACGTTCTGAGTCAAAGATGATGTTAGTGCTTCCGCAAACTGGACACCTAGCTATCTGACCTTCGAGTTCTGATCTAGCTACCATGCGTTTCCCACCTCCTAAACATGAGTTAACTTTTTAAATGCTACACTTCCAGCTTATAAATCTTACTCTGAAACTAGTATATAAACTTTTTGCTTAAGTCTATCCCACCTTTAAAAATAGCCATATGAGTGTGTTCATTAAAATAATAAACTATATTGAGGAAAGAGTTTAAATATTTCACATTTAAATTTTACTCCTCAACACTCTTTATTAAAGTTTCCTTGATCTTATTTATTCCAAAGGCTACTATAAGTTTACCTAACCTGGGGCCACTATGTTTACCTAATATTGCGTAATATAATACTTTAAACAGGTTGCTTGGAGGAACCCCATGTTTTCGTGCAACCTCATAGACCAAGTTATGAATGTCTACCGCAGACATTTTGTCATTTAGTTTCTCTGCAAATTCCAATACTATTTTCTTAAAGGTTGAATCCTTTATCTTCTGTGGGTTCCATTGAACCTTATATTGTTCAGGTATTAGATCGCTCTTAATCCAGTATTCTACGTATTTCTTTAACCTCTCTACACCTTCTTTATCATCCAACTTCTCTATTACAGTATTCCAGTCTCTGTAGATTTGGTAGTAAACTATTAGATCTGACAACCTAGTTCTCCATGGTCTAATACCTCCTGTTGTAAGCTTGTATGCTATGTATCTTCTCCAGAGACTCTTGTCCACCTTTCCACCTTTCTCATATAGATCCGCCATATCATTGAATTCTTCATAAAGTCTTAGTAGGAATCGTGGAGAAGAGTCGAAATTCTTATTTTCTTCCAGCTCGTTCTTGAATAGGAAGTACTTTAGTATTTCTGGAGGAATCATTTCCAATATAACATCTAATGCCCCTACACCCTTGCTTTTACTCATCTTCCTTCCTCTAAAGAGGACAAAGCCGTATTTGTAGCCTATTGGTGGCTCTTTCTTGAATAGCCTTTTGAATACTGCTACTGCTGTATCCCAGCTACCACCTCTAGTATGATGGTCTACACCAGCACCTTCAACATCTACGCCAAGGAAGTCCATTCTACTAGGCCAGTCAAGTCTCCATGTAAGCTTCCATTTGTGAGAGTTAACGTCAACTTTACCTCTATGACCACATCCCTTAGTGTATCCTACATCTTTGTCACATACATATTCTATTTCAGATCTTGATATAGTCAGGACTCTAGTTGTAGCTATTTTACCACATTTCTCACATATTGGTAATGCTATATCCTTCCAGCCTTTAGGTAGCTGTCTTCCTGAAACTTCAACGAGGAGTTGTTTAACTTCTTCTAGTCTCGAAGCATAAAATTCGAGGTATGGATCATAGTTTCCTTCACTGTATAGTTTTGTTGCTGGCGCTATTTCATCAGGCTTAACACCGAAAATTTCCATCAGCTTTCTTGTTTCATCGAGGAAATGGTCTCCATAGCTATCGTGACAGCCATAGGGATCGGGTGTATGAGCAAGCGGCTTTCCTAGATGGGGTTCAAGCATATCTTTATATTTTTGAAGGCCTGCAGGAATGCTATCAAAAGCATCCATTATATCGCCTACAAATATGAAGTAGGCTTCATAACCTCTACTACGGAGTTCTTGGACTATTGCCCATGGGTAGAGGAATTCACATACAGTACCAAGATGGGGGGGTCCGCTAGTTGTAATACCAGAGCCTACAACGTAAGGTGGTTCTCTGACTTTAACGAGTTTATCGACTAGTTTTTCAACCCAATGTTTAAACTCTGCCATGTAGTCATTCTCGCCTCTAGCAATACTACCATCATTTATGTGGGAAAACCGGATAAATATTTTACCTAACAAGAGACAACCATAAAAACACCCTATATCTACTAGTAGTATAGAGCGGAGCCGGGTGGTGTAGCGGCCAAGCATGCGGGGCTTTGGACCGAAGTAACGGGAAGACCCCCCGCGACCGGGGTTCGAATCCCCGCCCGGCTACCATTCTTACATCACTATATCCTTATCTTATTCTTCATGATTCTGTCTCGACTTCTCTGTAATACTTGTATTTTCAGAGGTCACTAGGCTTTCTGGAATTACTTCTTGTTTTCGTTTAAGCCTTTTTACAAGATTTCTTAATTTTTCTGAGAGCTTTTCATACTCTAATACTGTTTTAACTAAGGTTAAAGGTACCACTATGGATACAAGTGGTGCCATTGGCATTGCGTAGAATGAGAGTTGACTTCTTCCCCCAATAGCGTATAACACGTAGTACATTATATAATAACTCCAGAGCATGACATGTACTTTGAATAGATCAAACCATTCCTTGTACATTAACAATGCTATAATCAATGTTGGTATTATTAGCGGATATAGATATGGGTTAGTTTTAGCTGATAATAGAGGTGTTCCTTCAGGTGAATAGTAAAAAACAAAGGGCTCTTGATTTATTAGCCAACCCCAAGGAGGAACAATAAAGGGATTGTTCTTGTAGCTTGCATGCCAGCTTAAAGCCCATAACTGTATATCAATCCATTCTTTTATTCCGCCAAGATATATTATTACGGGAATGTTCACTATAGTAAAGACTAAGGAAGGTACAATGAATGTGTAAATTAGGGATCTTATTTTTGAAATATCTTGCTTAAAGTATAGGTATACTGCATAACCTGGTATTAGAAATACTCCACTGTGTTTTATTGAGCTTGCTAAACCTATCATAATACTAGCTAGTAGTGGCTTATCATATACCATAAAGAATACAGCTAGTAATGTAAAGAATGCTTGAGGGAAATCTAGCATAGCTATGATCTTCATGTTGTTAAATAGAGGGTCAAGGAATAGTATGAGAGGTGGTATCAAAGCTAGCAGTTCTGATTTCGTTATTTTACGTGCAATTAAGTAAACTAATATAATCATGATTGCAGCTTCTATTAAGTTTGGTATTCTCCAGTAGATTGGCTTATCACCTAAAGTGATCATGGCTAACATGATTATGTATTTACCGAGGGGTGGATGTTCAAGGTTTAAGTAGGATTCTATTCCTTCAGCTTGAGGATATTGGTACCATGCAATATTGTTTACATGAAACATTGTCTTCAACATGTTTCTAGCTGCAGAGACATACCATTGTTCATCGCTAATGTAGCAATCAAATCCTAATGCCTCATTATATCCTAGTTGAAATGTAAGGTAAGCTATTATAATTACGGGTATTATGCCCCAATATGTCCTCTTATCTCGTAAAATCATAGTACATCATCTTGGAATTTTTAACACTAAGAACATAAGGAATAACACTATTAGAATTATTATTACCAATACTAAAAGGTAGGGGCCTAAACTGCCCCAAGATACTATTATAGGTAAAGGTCCTATTATCACTATTGCAACTCCAGAGTGTTCTATTTGAGTATTATTAGTCAAACTTGGTAACAAGAGTAAGGGAATTATCATAGTTAATACTATTCCAAGAATTATTAGCAATAAACCTGCAAAGAAAAGATGCCTATTTATATTATACGTTGTTCCCATTATTCCCAACCCATTCCTTTAGTTTCTCTTTAAACTCATTTTTATATCTTAAAGCATACCTTATTGCTTGTATCACTATGTCTTCAATAAATATGTTTTCCCTCCCTATAATTAACCGTAATTCCCTTGATAATTCTAATATGTCGTTATATAGTTCTCGAGGTAGCCTAAGATGTAGTAAATGGTATGTTACACCTGAAAATGAAGATGTTTTCCCGATTACTTCAACTAAGCTACCTAACTTTGTATGATTAAATTTGACATCATCAATAACTATTATGCCTTCAGCTTCCATATCCTCCCTTAACTCTTGTGGTACTTTAGCCCTAGATATTAAAAACATTAGTTTAGGATTGTATACTTTCTTGTATAGCTTTACAACTTTATCTTCCCTTAGACGTATACTTTTCCTTTCTTTAATCCTCTTTTCGACTTCAGCTCTCTGAACCCCCATGGCTTCAGCTAGACCTTCCCACAACCCTTCTATCCACCTACTACGCCACTCTTCAGCTGTTATTGGTTTTGCAAATTGGCCTCTCATATCACGAACCCTTAGAAACCAGTCATCGAGTTCCTTGCATTCAATGATTATGTCTGGTCTTAGTATTGGTGGCTCATTGTTTAAGTCAATAATATTCATTATTAGACCGCTATAAACCATTATGTCAGGTCTTAATGCAACATAGAAGCTCCATGACCTTTTTAGGTCCTCAGTATCCTCCCATCCTATAGGTCTAGGGGCTTCTATAAAAAAGCTAAGATAGCCCTGGCCCTCCATGAATAGAACTGTATTTGGGGGGATAGTTCCTGTCTTCTGTTTACCACTTCTATCTAATGGCACATAGAAATGTTCAGGGTATACTATTTTAGCTCCTTTCTCTCCAAGCATGTTAAGTATTGTGAGAAAAACCCAGTACTGATATAATGAACGTAAGTTTGTTCTAAACGATGTCGTTATTGCAGCTTGAGCTCTTCTTGAAAAATCATCTATGGTTATTTTGTCCCTTAATAGGTCATATAAGTAATTGAATATCTTTCTCTTAAGATGGCTTTTAGGATCTTCAATAAACCGCTTGAACTCTTTGGGAAAAGTAACGCCCTTAATGTTTAGTGTGCTCTTAAGGTTTTCAATAGTTTTTAAGAGTATATCAACCCATTGATAAGCTATCTTCACCTCCCCGTCCAAAACATAGTCGATGAACTCATTCTTAAGTTCATCAATTAATTTCTCAAATACTCTTTTCTGCCTCTCTGAGAATGTAAACTTCCTATTCCGATCGTACTTATTAAGGAATTTCATCACTTTATTGTAAGTATTGACCCACTCCTCTCTCATATGAGACTCCTATTTTCGTAAATTTAGCTGAAGGGACCTAAGTAAAGTATAGAGAGATTACATTAAGCCAAACCATGCCTACAAGGAATAAGCATATTAAGAAACTTATAATGAGGACTACTTCTTTTACCCTTCTGCCTCCAAAGGTAAAAGCTGTCCACGAAACCATGACGTATACTACGCTTGAAATTAACTTAAAGAGGGATAACTCCCTTATTAGGGCAAAGTTTAATGGCGCTTTGTGTAATATGTAAGCCATAAATGATAGTGCAATATCTACTATCGTTAAACTTATTATGAGTATTAGTAGGAATGCTATTAATTCCATTACCTCTGTCCCTATAAGCTATAAAGTACAGGTAATGAGTAAAAAGTGTTATGTATAGTTCTCCTTTAGTGGTAGCTAGGTATAGAATTATATTTGCAAATATTACTCTAATGTGTAGTTATTTATTTTATCTACTATTATCTAATTTAGTTATCTTTGCTTACTTCTTCTCCTCTGCTTTGCTAGCTTCTTCTTTTTTCTCTTCTTTCTTTTCTTCTCCCTTCTTCTCTTCAGACTTCATGGAGGCTTCTAGTTCTTTAAGCTCTTTCTCTAGTTCTTTCTCTATCTCCTCTATCGGTTTAGGTGGAGGTGTAGTTGCTAAAGTGTACCCGATCCATGCTAGTATACCTAATACTGCAGCTACACCAATAAATGCTGTAAGCTTTAATAGTAATAAGCTCCAAGCCTCAACAAGGAACATTATCCATCCATATACTATTATTACTATGATCGAACCTATTAGGAGTAATAAACCTATGATTTGATCTTTACTCATTTTCATTTAAGCCTCCTATAAGATACATCTGTTAGCTATTTACATAGTAATCAGTTATAAAAATGTTTTCAATTATAGTTTTTTAATTAAAGGATAATGTTTTTACCAGTTTTTATATATTTCATTAGAAGAAAATTCCAAATCCAGGTTTATAATTGAATTCTATACCTGAGTATACCTACAAGACCGTTAAACGTCTTCTTAATCCATTCGCCCTCAGGTATTTCATCAGTTATTACATGACATTGTGTTCCATAGTTTTTAGCCTCTTCTATTAGTTGGTCGACGTCTTTTCTATCCTCATGAACTATTATTGTCTTAAGGAGTCCTTGACGTAGGGCATTCTTCACATCTTCATCACCGTATATTGCCAGTCCGTCATCTTTAACTAGGTGTAGCTTAAACTCCTCAATAGCCTTTAATGCACCCACGTACCTCTGGTTCTTTAATCTTTCATGTGCTTTCATTACTAGTTCTCTTAATCCTGCCTCACCTTGGTATGATGTGTCATATAATGGTGTTAGTACCTTGGATTGTAGTCTATAGTCTAAGTATTTTCCTTCGAAGAAGTCGTATTTAGCGTATCCTGGTCCGCCTATGAGTATGCCTGCTAGCTTACCTTCGTTAAGAAACTGTATGAAATGTTCTTTAGCTCTTTCAGCTACCTTTTTGTAAAAGTTTTCTACAAGTTGCTCTATTATCCTATCGAATCTTCTCTGGCTTTGACCTCCCTTATGGTGTTTCCCGGGGATGTAGTCCTCGATTTCATCTAGTACTATTAGTCTAGAGCCTCTAAGCATTCCTATTGTTGCTTGGTCTCTCTCTATTAGTATTATCCCGTATACTTGTGATTCTTCAACCATGTCCTTTAAGAATTCAAGGTGGAATTCCTTGTCTGTTCTATAGAAGTATACTGGCACAGGGTCTGGTGGGCTGAATATTAAGCATATGAAGTCTCCTGTTTCGACATTCACTCCTGAAAATACTACTAGACCGTTCTCAGGGTTCTTTCGGATCATTGATAATCTGTCTATTGCTGCAGATAGTGCTCTCTGAACAGCATCTCGTGTTCTCTTTAATTTTATGTTGTCTGTTATCGCGAGCTCTTGTCTTAGTAGATTTACTACGTCGCCTATATTACGCCCTGGCGGAATGTATAGGCTCAAAAGTATGGTTGCTGGGGCTTTCCACTTTGACAATTCACTTATTATTTTCTTTAAATGTCGTCTGTCAATTTTTAATCTCTCTTCGCTAAATACGCAACACCCCATTAGGGTAAAAGTGGTTATTTAGGATTAGAATCCAATAAAGTCTTCTGCTCTTGGAGGCTCTGGTGGTAAGCCCTTTCTTTCTCTAATCTTTCTTATCACTTCTGGCAGTAGGCTGTCTGGTACTGGTGCCCATCTACTAAACTCTGTACCCCAGAAGGCTCTTCCAGCTGACACGCTTCTTAGTACTGATGCTAGATCTCGGCTCTCGGCCACTGGTATCTCACCTATAACTCGGACTATCGGTCCTTGATGTATAACGTTTAGTATCCTTCCTCTTCTTTGTGTTATAACTCTTGTTACGTCACCCATGTATTCCATTGGCGTTCTAATGTCTATTTTCTGTATTGGCTCTAGTAGTGTTGGTTTTGCTGTTAACATTCCAGCGAATATAGCGTTTCTAACTGCCGGATATATTTGTGCGGGACCTCTATGGGCTGGGTCTTCATGTATTACTGCATCATGGAGTATTACCTTTAGGCCTCTAACGGGTTCATGAGCTAATGGTCCCTCGCTCATAGCTAATCTGAATCCGCCAATTATTGTTTCCTTTACTTCACGTAAGTGTTGTACACCTTTAGTAAGGTCTATGAATACGTTGATTCTCTCGTCGATGGCCCATATGTTTCTTGCTTCATCAGTGTCCCATCCTGCTTGCTCTCTTAGTATTTTAGCTCTCTCCCTTCTATCCTGATCTTCGGTGATTACACCTTCCTGTATTAGCTTAATAGTCGTCTCATCTAATGGTTCAACGCTGATATATACTTTGTTATGTTTGTTTGGTGATTTACCTTCAAACACTTTTGATGATGTTCTGACGCTCTCTCTATAGACTATTATGGGTGGTGACGTTATTACTTCAAGACCGTAATTCTCCTTCATTAGCGTTAATGCTATTTCTAGATGTAGGTGACCCATACCTGAGATTAGATATTCTCCAGTCTCCTCATTTATCTTGACGACTAAGTTGGGGTCTTCAATACTCATCTTACGGAGTATGTCTATTAGTTTAGTTAAATCTCTACTATTCTTCGGTTCTACGGCTATAGTTACTACAGGCTCTGAAATGTATCTTAGCTTCTCGAATGGTGCCATTACATCCTTATATTCTGGTGTTACTGCGGTTTCTCCTGCTCTAGCCTTTTCCAATCCTAAGACTGCTACTATGTTTCCTGCAGGCACTTTATCAACGACTTCTCTATATGGACCCATGTAGATGCTTGTTTGTAATACCTTTCCGGGAGCTCTGGCTTGTATTAGCCATAGCTCTCTTCCATCCTCTACAACTCCAGAGAATATTCTACCAGTAGCTACGAGCCCTGCATGTGGATCTATATTAACGTTATTTATGAAAAGTACTGTAGGTCCGTCAGGATCACACTCTAGCATTGCCTTACCTATTTCTGAGTTTATGTCTCCTCTCCAGATCTTAGGTATTCGATATTTCTGGGCTACGAGTGGGTTCGGTACGAACTTAACTATCATGTCTAGTAGTGTTTCATGAAGCGGGGCGACTTTAGCTAGTTCTGCAACGCCTTCAGGCCCTCTCTTATAGGCTTCATAGACGTCACTAAACTTTATACCTTTCTTTTGAGCGTAGGGTACCGTAAAGCCCCACTTATCCTTTGCTGAACCGAATGCTACCATACCTTTAGCTGGATCAAGTTTCCATTTATCTCTAAATTGGGGTTCAGCATACAAGTCTATTAATCCGTTAATCTCCTTGATTATCTGAATTAGTCTCTGTTGCATTTCACTTGGTGTAAGCCTTAACTCCTTAATTAATCGGTCAACTTTGTTAATGTACAGTAATGGTCTAACTCTCTCTTCTAATGCTTGTCTTAGTACTGTCTCTGTCTGTGTCATTACACCTTCTACAGCATCAACTATTACCAATGCACCATCAAGCACTCTTAGAGCACGTGTTACTTTACCTGAGAAGTCAACGTGGCCGGGTGTGTCAATAAGGTTAATTACGTAGGGTTTACCTTCATACTCGTGGTAGAGGCTTATGTTTGCAGACTTGACGGTAATACCTCTACGCTGCTCTACATCTAGGTAGTCTAGGGCTAGAGCTTCACCTGCAACTTTAGGTGATATAATACCGGCTGCCATTAGAAGGTGATCTGAGGTAGTCGTTTTACCGTGGTCTACGTGTGCTATTATACCTATGTTTCTAACCTGCTCTAGGTTATTCATTATCTTGATTATGTCCTTAACCATCTTATATTTGACCATGGGATTACACCGTTAACTTTTATTACTTTCACCGTTGGTTTTTCTAAATAGCGTCCGGGGATATAAACTATCCTATTCATACTTATAATTATCTGTGGTTGGTATGCCTTGGTAAATAATGATTGGAAGAGCGAGTTAAGAAAGAGGATATGGTATGCTCTTGAGAGTAAAGGTATTGCCAGGTTTCCTAGACCAGTTTACGGTAGAATACCAAACTTTCATGGTGTTGAAAGGGCTTGCATTAGAGCTTCAATGATGGATGTAGTAAAGGAAGCCAATGTAGTAAAGGTAGATCCTGATTCTCCATTAAAGGAGATTAGGCGAATTCTCTTACTAAAGGGTAAAACTATAGTCATGCCTACACCTAGACTAAGAAGGGGCTTTATTATTTTACGTGGAAACATTATTCATAAGTCGGTGGTAGATGAAGCATCAACCATTAGAGGGGCTTTTAAGTATGGTAAAGTAACAGAAAATCCATGGAATATACCTGAAATAGACCTCTTTATCGTCGGCTCCGTAGTTGTATCTAGAATTAATGGTGTTAGACTAGGTAAAGGTGGAGGATATAGTGATCTTGAATATGCCATACTCTTAGAAAGTGATCGAATAAGGGAGGATATCCCAATAATAACAATAGTCCATGACATTCAAGTGTTGAATAAACCATTAAAGAAGTCTGTTCATGATGTCCCTGTCGATACTATAGTTACACCTACAAGAGTAATGAACGTTATAGAAAGGGAGAAACGGCCAAGGGGAATAATACCAGAAATACTCAAGCATGAACTTAAATCTCTGCCCATAGTAAAGTATATCCTAGAAAAGAAGAAACTGGACAATACTATTTAAATAATAGAGGCAAAGCACGATGATTATCGTGATAGCTAAGAATAAGATATCTAGTCGAGATATCCGTGTTTGGTAGAGGTATGTTCTATTCTTTACTGCACCAAAGGCTCTGCTTTCTAACGCCTCTGCCACTCTATCTACTCTAAGTAGTGTAGTGGTAAATGCTGGTATCAAAATAGCTGTTAAATTTCTAATTCTTTTGAATATGTTACCTTTCTCTAGTTCTAGACCTCGTGATCTTTGGGCATCATATATTGATTGTATATCTCTAGCAATAGTTGGCACAAACCTTATAGAAAGAGTTAATGTAAAAGCTACCTCATAAGGTAAACCCATTTTAGTTAATGTGTAAGTTAGGTCCATGAGATTTGTAGTCGAGATGAAAAGTGAAAACAGTAAAATTAATACAATAAATCTTAAGGTTGCAATGTATGCATAAGTTAAACCTTCAATATTAAACAGTAGCTCAGGATAGGACGTGTAAACATAAATAATAATGAATAATAATATGAAGAAGTACTTTAATGCTAAAACTGCCTCCAAACATCTTCTAAAGTTAGCAAAAAAGTATGACATTGAAAGGACTACTAGGAGATATAATGTTAAGCTTAAAGGTGAAGAAAGAAGTGTAATGAGCAATGTGAATAATATTAATGATATGAGTTTCGATCTTGGATCCAGCTTGAAGAGTAATTTATCCTCCTTCCTATATATGAACGCTAGGTATAATCTATTTGCGAAAGATATGACTCAGCCACCTCCAGCTAAACCTTTAATATAGTTTGCTATATCCTCGAACTTTACTTTTGAATAATCAATGCTCACGTTGCATACTTCTCTTAACCTTAACAGTAGGGAGATTATAGGGGGCCTTATTATTCTAGATTTCTTAACGATAATATCATCATATATTATTTGATTAGGTGGCCCATCAGCTATAACTTCACCTTTGCTCAATACTATTACACGTGGGAAATTTTCTATTGCAAACTCAATATCATGTGTTACTACTATTACTGTTTTCTTCATATCCACCATTAGCTTTATGAGTTCTGCTAGCTTCTGTTTATTTCTTGCGTCTTGGCCTACTGTTGGTTCATCTAATACTATTATTTCAGGATCATAAACTAGTATTGAGGCTAAAGCTAATCTTCTCATCTCCCCTCCACTTAGAGTAAATGGTGATTTATTCTTGTACTTATAGAGTCCTAATAGCTTTAGAGTCCCCTCTACTCTATCCTTAATCTCCTTCTCAGTGTAACCAAAGTTGTAAAGGGCAAAGGCTACTTCATCCCATACTGTCTCTGAGAAAAACTGATGAAAGGGGTTCTGGAATACTATTCCTACTTTTCTAGAGAGCTGAGCTACACTTGCTTGTCGAGTGTCTATTCCTAATACCTTTACTGAACCCCTAGATGGTTTCAATAGGCCATTGAAGTGTTTTATTAAAGTAGTTTTTCCTGAACCATTTTCGCCAAGAATAACTATACTTTCGCCTTTACGTATAGTTATATTTATGTTCTTTAGAGCCCACTCATTCGAATATTTATACTTAAACCAGAGATTATGAACTTCTATAGCTATGTCCTGCAAGCCTCTCCACCAACAACTCTAAAGCCTCATCTATGGTTAAAGGAGCTTCACGACAAGGAATCGCATCTCTAAGCTTCTTAAAAAGGAACGGAATCTGAGGTACTGATACTCCAATGTGTTCAAGAGTGTTCTCTATTAAGACTTTTCTAGGGTCACCTAAGGCTACTATCTCACCTTCATTAAGGACTATAATTTTAGAAGCATAGGGTATGATATAATCTAGTCTATGCTCAGTTATTATGATGGTCTTTTTGTATTCTTTGTTGATTTTGACAGTATATTTCAAGAAGTCTAGTGCACTCTGAGGATCCATATTTGATGTTGGTTCATCAAAAACTAAGATATCGGGGTTCATAGCTAAGATTGCTGCTACTGCAACTTTTTGTAGTTCACCTCCAGATAATTCAAAGGTAACTTTATCTTTCAAATGACTAATGCCCATTATATTTAGAACTTCATCAACTTTATCCCTTATTATATCAGGTGGGTAGCCCAAGTTTTCTAAACCAAAAGCGATCTCTTGTTCAACAGTTAATGTTAGGATTTGGTTTTCTGGTTCCTGAAAAACCATACCAACAACTTTGGAGAGTTCTTTAACGGGGTGATCTCTTACACGTAACCCTTTAACGTAGACCTCGCCAATCATTTTACCTTTATAGAAGTGTGGTATTAACCCATTGAAAGTTCTACAAAGTGTTGATTTACCACTACCTGAGGGACCAGTTATAACCACGTATTCGCCTTCATTAATGGTTAAATTTACATTTTTAAGGGCAGGCTCGCTCTCACCCTCATAGTAAAATGTTAAATTCTCTACTTTGATTGCCTCAGTCATACCTTCTTTTCCTCTTCTTTTCCCTTCTCTTTAGTCTTCCTTATTAAATCTTTTAATAACTCTATACACTTGATTAACGCTAATTCGGCTGAGCCACGACCTGAAGCAGCTGCAGCTGTTTCATGCCCCCCTCCTCCCCCATGTAGAAATTCACCAAGAGGTTTCATAATGTCTCTTCCTAAATGAATTCCTGTTTCCCTATAGAACTCGTCTCTTGCTCTTACAGAAACTCTAACTTCACCCTTGTCTTCTGAAGCTACAAATGCAACATCTGCCCCTAGGTCAAGTAGAGCTCTAGCTGCACTTGCTTCATAAGCGCCTACATGTGTCGTAACTATAATCCATTTATCAATTCTATGTATTTGCATACGTTGTGCTGCTTTAAGTCTTGCTATTTTCTCTGGAGTCTCCATTTTAGACTGAAGAGCCTTTAGAACTGTGGTATATTTTGCTCCATATTTTATTAAAGAGGCAACTACATTGAACGTTTCAGCTCGTGCCAGTATGAAATGTCGAGTATCATATACTATTCCAGCTAGTAGTAAATTAGCAGCATCCTCTGTAGGTTGAATATTGAGATAATCATATAGAGTGTAAATTATTTCTGCTGTAGCACGAGCATCCTTGAGTATTAATATTGCATAAGCTAATTCAGCCAGATCTTTATGAGCAAAATGATGATCTATTACAAATATTCTTACTTGTCTATACCTTTCCTTCAGTATATCCTTTAGAGGCCCAAGTTGCTCTGAAGAACATGTATCAAGAACTATTATGGCATCTACGTTCTTCAGTATATCAGTACTAATATCGCTTGGTTCTAAGAGCTCCATACTAACATTTAAATATTCAATGAGCCTTTTTGATACAGCACTAAGACCTTCTGGAAGTACATTGAGTATTCTTACATTACCCTTTATCTTCTTTAGAAGATGATTAAAAGCATAAACCGAGGCGACAGCATCGGGATCAGCATTTCTGTGTGTCGTTACGATAGCCAATGATATATGTGAGTCCAGTAGTCTGTCTATGAACTCCTTTACATCATTCTTGTTCTCCTTTATTACCTCTTTTGCCAAGGAGTCTTAGCCTCCTCTCAATGGTTTCAAAAGCTTTCTCTATGGCTTCATCAATGGTTTTCTCGTAATCTAATGTGAGCACTCTTGGTGCAGAAAAAGATACATCAACAATGAATGTAACTTTATCATCGATTACTTCAGCTTTTAATACTACTGATACATCACTTAGATATTCTAGTCCTACGCTTTTTATGAGATGTTTTCTTATGCTTCTTTCTGCTTCGTCAAGCACGATTTTTAATATGTCAAGATTTATACTCTTAATGTCTAAGCCAATGTCAATTATTCTCTCGATTTCGCTATCCTTTCTCTTCATCTTTAGGTTCACGACATTTTATGCTTTAAGCTGCTGGCTTTGCCCTGTAAATCTTAGTCAGTTCCTCTGTAACTTTACGTCTCAAATCATCATATTGTGCTTCAATATGTTTTTCTTGTCTTTCAAGAGCTTTAAGTCTTAGTTCTAATATCTCTTTCTTCTCATTAAGCTCTTTTTCTATCTTCTCTTTTGTTGTTTTCACAAGAATGTGTCCGAGGCTTTTGTATAATATTTCATTAGCAGGAACATCCTGTATTTCCTTTAAAACTCTTTCTACCTCTCTAAGTTCCAGTTCAGCGGACTGTTTTTGCAATCTAATCATGTTTAACTGGTTCTGAAGTTGTTGAAGATGCATTATTTTGTTCTGTAATTCTGGTGGTATTTGCTCTGCCATGCTATTTCACCAAGTTTTTACATGTTTCACTTATACTATAGATCCATCTTAGATAAGAGTTTATTGCGGCTCTTAGCGAGGAGATAGTCGTAGTAGAAATATTTAAAATAATCTTATTACCTACAAGTTTAATCTTAACATCTGCTCTACCCGAGGGTGGTCGCTTTATCTCAGGTATTATTGCTTCATAAACAGCCTGGGCTATCTTCTCATTTGCGAATTCAATTTCAATATTCGATTCTAGCTTAGTCATGTTCTAATACCTTAACTACCCGAATTACAGGCCCACAAAGTCTTTTAGTGGATGGATTAATGAATTTGAGATGAAATATATTACCACTCCTAGAGATATCTATTATTACATCATATTGATCTATATGGGCTTCATCTAAAATTATCTTCGCTAGAAAAGAGTCAGCTATTTTTTCGGAAATGTAAAGAGAATCCTTATCATCACTTAAAGTACGTACTCCTATGTTCTCTGGATTATATACTCTTGTTGCATTTGGTATTTCCCTCCATAGCGTCACTCCAGCGAATATAATTGTGTATTTTTTAACTAACTTATGTAAGCCTTCATCTACATAGTAAACTATAAGTCCTCTTGGATTTCCCTTTTTCTCGGAACCTACAATTACTCTCTTAGCCTTATATGTTAGTGCTTCAAGAAGTAATGTCGTAAGAGTTCGTTTACCTCGTGTAACTCTAATGCTTCTCGGCAATGTCAAGTACAATTCTTTAATAAATGTTCTAAGCTTGGGTGATGGGTTATGAGAAGTGGTTAAAACTATATCATAGTACATGTTTAACTCATTTACTCCTTAATTATAACACTTGGCAGGTATCGTGCTAGCCCTGTTTTTGGTACATATGCTCCTCCAGCAAATACAGTATTACACTTCTTGCACTTCCATATACCAACACTAATACGTACTATTTTTCCCTTTACTCCACAGAATGGGCATTTATGTGGAGCATATCTTTTTTCAAGTATGTCTCTAACTTTCTTCCTTAAAGTAGATCCATATCTAGCGCCATATCTGCCAGCTATTCTTACTACTTTTGTTCTGGCCATTAGGATACCCCCATATCACTATTATGGGTGCAGAGTCTAGGAGATTAAACTACTTGATGTTTTAAAATTTTCCCTTCTATATATGATTTTAGTACATCGTCTAGATCGACTTTAGTGTTACTTTTCTCTTCAAGTATTTTTAGTAGTTTTGCAGCATTCTCCTTAGCATACTTCATAGCTAACTTTAGGTCATCATAGGTGAGCACTCCCGAGCCAGCTTTTTGTAAACCTACTATTCTTCCATCATCTGATATACCTATTGTTATCTTAGCGTCGATTATGTCGTCTTCGTCTAAGTTTGGATCAACTATAAGCTTACTTCCTATCTTCGCAATGCTTACTGTAACTACTTTATGGTTTACAGGTAATGGTGTTGTTTCTTCACGAACTATTTTAACATTTTTCTTTTCATCAATCTCGACTTTAGGTAATTTAGTATTAAGTAGAGCAGCCATACCGGCTAACATTGAGGCATCAAGTACATTACCATCATGGTCTAGTATGTATACATCAAGCCATATTATGTATACTTTTTCACCAGGTATAATCACAAGTTTACCTATGTCTACTGCTCTAATTTCTCTAAGACACCTGTCTATTACTCTTGCTATCTCGATAGCGTTTTCATCTGGAGGTCCAGGTTCTAACGTTGGTGAAGCTAATGGTACGAATTCCACATTAACTGTTAAGACCCCTTCATCTGGGGTATCTGGGAACGGTGTTCCAACGCCAACTTTCACTCCTGCAATGGCTGTTGTCGAGCCTATTTTTGCTAAAGCTGAGCCTTCAGCTTTAGGTATAACTCCTGGAGCTACAATTACTTCACGATATTCGTCTAATCTTCTACCATCAAGTCTGGTATCCTTTTCTAATAATGATAATATTGTATCCTTTCTTAATCTGGGTATGATTCTTCCACTTGTGGGTGTGATGGACAATTTTACTCCTCCACCTCAACTTTTACTCTTGAATATTTATTCAAGAGGGCTTCCTTCTGTGCCTTATAGATCTCCATGACCCCTTTCTCAGCAAGTTTTAGTGCTTCCCAAAATTCATCTTCACTCAATACACCATTCATCTGCAATAGGGTTATCTCCTTAAATGAGGGCATCATTGCCACCGGTAGGTCCGCTTCACCAAACTCGTCCTCCACTTCATTAATGTCTAATACGAGTACTCCATCAATCTTACCTACAGCTACACCTGCCACAAGATCTTTCATTGGTATACCTGCATCTGCAAGCGCTAATGATGCTGCAGTTATACCTGCAGTACGTGTTCCTCCATCAGCTTGTAGTACCTCTATGAATATATCAATGGATGTTCTAGGATATAGCTCCGTGAATATGACTCCTTCAAGCGCCTCTCTTATAACTTTTGATAACTCTATTTCTCTTCTTGTGGGCGCTGGTGATTTCCTCTCTGTTGTTGAAAATGAAGTCATATGGTAGCGGCATCTTATAATCGCTCTATCAGGTAATGTAAGATGTTTAGGATGTATTTCTCTAGGTCCATAAACTGCAACTATAACCTTAGTATTACCATACTCCACATAGGCTGAACCATCAGCATTCTTTAATACTCCAACTTCCATTCTTAAAGGTCTTAATTCATCAGGGCGTCTTCCATCAATTCTTCTCCCATTTTCATCTATTAGTTTAGGCTTTTCCTTCACCTTCCACCACCTTTAACTCTCTCTTCTCAAGCTCCTTACGGATGAAAGCTCTAATTCTATCAGTTAAGCCTGATGTGTGTGCTTCATTCTCGATTTTCTTTATAGCTAATATGGCTATTTCCTCGTACTCAGGTGAGGGACCTATAATCCATATTCTACCGTTTAATCCTACAGTTATTTGACATTTTGTTTCAGTTTTAAGCATAGTTATCATGGAGGCCTTTTTACCTATAACTCTTGGAACTCTCGATGGTATTATCTCTACGATTCTGCCTTTGGTGATTTTTCCAAGGCCTTTTTGTTTAGTTGTTAATGCTGGGTCTTTAGTTCTGTCAAAGGCTATTACCTTGGCTAGTACATAGTCGCCTATGTCATATATGTTCTTTATGTTCTCTTTTAATGGGTTGAAGGGTCTATTTAAAACCTCTCCTACATTTAATATAGCTTTGTACGGAGCTTTAATATCAACTATCCAGTATGTTAAACCATAGTCTTCGATTAACCCTATGACTAAATCGCCAACTTTTGGTATGTACTTGCCTTCTAAAGGTATAACGTTTATTCTCTTATCTGATAAGTCAACTAAACCTATTGTAGACGAATAAACTTTATTTCCATGTTTAAATACTGTTGGTGTTTCCAGTCTTAAATCTTCATTTTCAGCGAGTAACGTACCTGGTGTTACAAGCTCTCTATTCTGAACATATATAGGCATAAGTCTCCCTCACTTTTTGTATAATATTTTTACTTCGCCCGTGCCTTTGGTTAATGCGTTAACCTTATCAATTAGTTCTTGCTGTAAACCTGCTGGGATTTCCAACTCCATTATGAGCGACCCGTCTCCCTTCCATTGTGTTCGTTTAATCTCACCAAATCCCATTAGCGCCGAGTAGGCTCTTCCTGAGTATTGTGGTGGTATAAGAACTTGTACGTAAGCTTTAGCAATTTTTATTGGAAGGATACGACTTATAGCTTTGATGATTTGAAGTGCCTGTGCTTCAGCATCTTTGAAGGGATCTATGCCCACTCTAGCTTGTTCCATAGCTAATTCTATTCTCTTTGGTGGATGAGGTAATCCTGTTTTAGGATCTATACAGTTTCTTGAGATAAAGGATATAATTTGTTTCTTTTTAGCCTCAATTAGTGCCCTTCTTTGATCAGCTGTTAATTGTATCTCTCCTCTTTTAAGGATAATTTCTGCTATTTTGTAAATATCTGTTGTTCCGAAGACCTTTCTCATAGCCTCTTCTGAAGCTTTTAATCCTTTTCTAGAATCCTTGTAAACAATATCGCCTACTAAGACCTCACCCATGCTAACCTTTTTACCTTCTTTAAACTTAAATGCTAAATCAGGTTTAACTAAGATTTCAAATGTGTGACCATGTGATTCAAGTCTAGCTATGACGTAATCTTGTTTGGGCAATAATACTCACCTAAACTTATTATACCTTAGTTATTTACTGCCTTATCACCTTACGTTTAAATAGCACTTGAGGATACTTTAGCTTTGCCCTGTTACCTTAGATAAGTAGCCTCTTACTTCATCTATTGTTAGTTTCTTGAACATTCTAGTCTTTACGTCTATTACTCCAACGTCTATTAATTCTGGTTTTATTTTACCTTCCATAACTGTTGAAAGTGCTCTAAGGGCTAAGATTATAGTTTCATCAACTGTTAAATTTTTACCATAGTGTCTCTCTAGATACTCATTTGCTGCTTGTGCACCTGAGCCTATCGCTATGGCGAAGTAGCTCATGTATTGTCCACTAGGCTCGGTCATGAATAGGTGTGTTCCATAGTCGTCTATACCAGCTATTAATAAGGCTACACCGAATGGTCTAACGCCTGCATGCTGAGTGTAACTTTGTATTACATCACATACTCTCTTAGTTAATGCCTCTACATCTATTGGTTCGTCATATAATAGTCTATGTTGTAAAGCTCTGAGCCTTGCATAATCTATGAGTATTCTGCCATCAGCTGCAAATCCAGCAAACGTCATGCAAATATGGTCATCAACTTTGAATATCTTCTCTATAGATAATAAGTCAAGTAGAGGCATTATCTGCCTCTTCTCAACAGCTAATACTACTGCAGAGTTAGACCTCACACCCAGCGTCGTCCAACCTCTCTTTACAGCCTCAAAGGCGTATTCGACTTGATAGAGTTTACCATCTGGAGAAAATATTGTTATCGCTCTGTCATATCCCATACCTGTTGGTGCAAACATCCAAGTACACCTAGGATTATCCCTTTTCACTCTCAGTCTTCGACCTAGTATTGTAAGGGTAAGTTATAATATTTTCTCCAATGCTCATAATAATTCTCGCTTTACATGGCGTATAACTAGACTTAACCAGAGGTAGGAAGGTCAGATGGTAGTCCCTATCACATCTTATACTTTCAAGTTAACCGAGGGAGTCATCATCCCATAATATGAGTATACTCTATACTTTTAAAATTAGAAGCCAGCTAATTAATAAGTATCAACAATCAGCAACCTACCTTCACTTCATGAGATTCAGTATCGGGGTGTATGTCATCACCTAATTTTATACCTCTGCTGCCCGTAAAGGCTTCAAATTGAGGTGCTAGGCCATATTGGTTTGAGCCTGCAGATCAGCTATTACATCGCCTTTTACGGGTCTCAGCAAGAGTGAATTTTAGTAATTTAGGTTTGTCTATCTTTATCAGCTCGTCGCGAGCCTCTCATCTGCCGGTGTCGATTATCTGGAGCGACCTCATCATCTAAGAATAGTTAGTCTAGTGTTAGGCTTTTAAGTATTTCTTGTGCACGCTTTATTGTACCTGTA